>JAAUYB010177159.1_pt1 | contig 28333 bp, 26 predicted proteins | sample 7278071 | NCBI WGS metagenome assembly JAAUYB01 (sample SAMN14350121, study PRJNA611818) | marine sediment metagenome | isolation source: surface marine sediment (1.8m) | place: French Polynesia: Moorea | collected 2018-08 | reverse complement strand
TCTTGAGAAAGCCCATCAGGCCGCTCGACTTGCCACCGCCCGACAGGGCCTCACCTTCGCCACGCAGGTGGCTGAAGTTGGTGCCGGTGCCTGAGCCGTACTTGAACAGCCGCGCTTCCCGCACCCAGAGGTCCATGATACCGCCCTCGTTGACCAAATCGTCCTCGATACCCTGGATGAAGCAGGCGTGCGGCTGCGGATGTTCGTAAGCCGAATCCGATTTGGTCAGCTTGCCGGTCTTGTAGTCGACATAGTGGTGGCCCTGGCTCGGCCCGTCGATGCCATAAGCCCAGTGCAGGCCGGTGTTGAACCACTGCGGCGAATTGGGGGCCGCGGTCTGCGTGGCCAGCATGTGGCGCATTTCGTCATAATAGGCGCGCGCGTCTTCCTCGGTCGAGAAATAGCCGCCCTTCCAGCCCCAATAGGCCCAGGCGCCTGCCAGACGGTCGAACACTTGCTTGGACGACGTCTCACCCACGCGCGGCGTGTCCGATTTCGCCGGCACCGAGCGCCACAGGAATTCCGGCACGTCCTTTTCCTTGACCGGCTTCAATTCGGTCGGCACGCCGGCCTTGCGGAAATACTTCTGCGCGATCACGTCGCTTGCGACCTGGCTCCACGATGCGGGCACCTCAAGCTCATCAAGCTTGAACACGATGCTCCCGTCGGGATTGCGGATTTCAGAGGTGGTCGTGACAAAGTCGATCCCTGCATAAGCGTCCTGATCGGCTTTTGTGTACTTGCGTTCGATTTTCATCGTGGCTGCCCCATTCCAGCGTTTACCGTTCCCTGCCGTCTCGCGACCGTCAGAAGACACAGAACCACCCCTCACGCCGTGCGCGGCGTGTCGAAACCTGCTGTTTCGTTACTTGTCGTTGGTTCTACCGTCCCTGCGGGTCTGCCACTATATCTTGTGGCTAATGCGACCGGCCAGCACAACGTGTCCTATTCGGGGGTTTTCGGTCAACGACTTTTTTCACCAATTCGGCATATATTTTGTGTTGACGGACGCCTAACACACTAGGGGTGCCATTGCCGGCCTGATTCCTCCCCAATGGCTTGTTGCGGTTATCCTTCGCAAAACCGGAAAAAAGCGCCTGTGTCGCGAGAGGTTATCCACAGAACCTGAGACAGAACTTGAACGAGGTGGCTCTCAGCACTTCCGCTGCGTCATGGCATTGATCGCTGTGGCCACGCGACAACGGTTCAAGTGCGAACAGGGATTCACGCAGCCCGCAGAGGGTCTACGAGATTCGGCGCGACTTTTTCTGGAGCCGGAGGGCACATGAAAAAGCCAACTGCTACAATGCCGTCGAGAGGCACGCATTCCCGTGGCTGCGCGCGCCCCCCCGTGAATGCACCGGACGCCTCACCGCAAAGCAAACGCCAAGAGCACGAGGCACAAGACGATATTCAGCCCCACGATCACCAGGGCCAACCGCCGCCGTGAGTTCATCTGGCGCAAAAGATCAATCATAATCAAACCGTTCTGTCAGGATGCGATGGGACGGTGTGCCCCGGCGGATCAGGTGATCTTCGACAACGTCCATCATGATGGCGGGCCCGCAAATCACGAACACCCAGTCCTTGATCTCTGCCGCGCTGAACATGCGATCCAGAAGTTCTGGCGTGACAACACCTGTCTCGCCTGTCCAGTCCGCGGGTGGTTCGGACAACACATAGGTCACCTCTTCGGCGTCCAGTTCATCGCGACAGACGATTTGCGCGATGCTTCTGTTGCCATAAAGGATCCTGACCTGACGCGGATCGTCGGTCAGACGCATCTGCCTCAGGATACCCAACAGCGGGGCGATTCCGATGCCCCCCGCGATCAAGGCCACGCCTGGTTCGGTCCGGCCTTCGACAGACAGGCTGCCATAGCCGCCGTCCAGATAAGCGCTGGTCCCTGGTTCGATTTGGCCGACGGTCCGGGTGAAATCCCCAAGCTCTTTGATCATAAATGACACCGTTGTTCCCGACGCGGGCGCCGAGGAAATCGAAAACGGATTCTCCTTCAGCGAAAACGCGCTGTGACCTACATTCAACCAGGCAAACTGCCCAGCAGAATAATCAAGCCCCGCACCGCGGTCAGGCGCCACCGTCAACTCCCACTGTTTGGGCGAAAGTTGCGTGACGCTTGTCACATGCCACGCGCGGGACCTCTCGAAGAGCGGCACAATCAGGTAGACGGAAAACAGCGATCCAACAGCAAGGATGGTCAGCCCCAGCCAGAGCCAGGTCATGACCGGCTGCGATCCATACCGCCCTGCATAGACGGCATGGTGCAGCAACAACATCGCGATCACAGCTGCACCGAGGCCGTGCATCAGGCGCCAGCCCTCGTATTTGTAGTCCAATTGCGTGCGGTAAACCGCAAAGAGCACAAGGCTCGGCAGCAACAGAAACGCGGCGATCCCGGAGGAAAGCAGCACGAAGTCGGTGGTGTGCGTAAGCTGGCGCGTCGGGTCCCAGGGGCGATGACCGCCCGCAGGCGACGTGCTGTAGAGAAACGGGTGCAGCAAGGCAAACAGCAACGCTGAACGCGCCATCAATTGGTGAAACCGCATGGTCACATCCATGCCAATGCGCTTGGAAATGGTCTTGAACCGGCCGGACAGCACGAATTCCGCCAGGATGATCGAAAAGGCCAGCATGCCAAGGCCAGACGCAAGTTCGTCACGCAACGGCCGCGGTGGACCACCAACAGCCCATGAGACGATCAATGGCAGTGTGACGATGGCGAGATAAGCGATGAGCAAGAGGGGCGGTTTCACAGTCACAAACTGATGCATCTATAGCGCTGACGCAACGGGCTCGGCGGTTGGCGACGTTCCTCAACGGGGCAACTCAAACACGCCGGCGCAACTGGACGCGCAAGGAAAACGCCCGTCGATAGGTCGAACCCGACATCAGTTAAAGAAGTGGTCGGGGCGGCGAGATTCGAACTCACGACCCCCTGTACCCAAAACAGGTGCGCTACCAGACTGCGCTACGCCCCGACTGAGGCCCGTTTAGCGGCCGGCGCCCGTCTTGAAAAGGCCAAATCACTCACAAGGCCAGGCGGCATCCTCGATCGCGCTATGGCGCATCTGGGCACCCACCTCGATGCCTAGCATCCGCGCCATCCCACCGTTGATCTCGAGCACATATTGGATGCCTGCGCCGCCGGGGATCGATGTCAGATCACCCGGAATGGCGTTTTCATGGATTCGCCGCACGGTGCCCGACGAATCGGCAAAGAGCATGTCGAGGGGAATCAGCGTGTTCTTCATCCAGAACGCCACCGGCTGCGGGTTGTCATAGACAAAGAGCATGCCCTGGCTGGCCGCCATCTTTTCAACGAACATCAATCCGCGTGACCGTTCCCGCGCTGTATCCGCAACCGTGACGCCAAACCGTGCTTCGCCGAATTCGCCGCGCAGCCAGATCGTGCCTTCGTTACAGGCTTGGTCAGCCTGCGCCGCAAACGGTGCGGCCAAACCAACGGCTAGTGCGACAGCGCGAATTCCCATGCGTTTACCTCGGTTGCCATGCGGCCGCGCTTGCCGTCGATGACCCGGATGGCCAAAGCCTCGCCCGGTTGCAGATCAGCAAGGCCCGAGCGGCGCAGCACTTCGATATGTATAAACACATCATCCGGCTTGCCAAACACATTGGCGAAGCCAAAACCCTTGGCCTTGTCGAACCATTTCACCCGCGCCGGTTCCAGCGGCGCGGCACGAATCACTTCCGGGTCGATATCCTCGAAATCCGCGAGCGGTGCCGAGTCTGATGCGGCGGGTGGTTCGATCTTGAGCACTTCGGTGGCTTGCACCCCGCGCTCGGTGTTCTGAGTTTCGATCTCAATGCGCGCACCATCGGCAACAGAACTCTGCCCAAAGTTGCGCAAAACATTCGCATGGAGCAGAATGTCGGGCCCACCTTCATCCGCAACGACAAACCCGAAGCCTTTGATTGGGTCGAACCACTTTACTTTACCGACAACGCGATGCGTGTCATTTTCTTGCTGTCTCAACGCTTTGTCCACGTTTCTTATTTGACGTATCCCCAGGTTAAGTCATGCGACAAGCCTGCCCCCCGATGCAAGACATGCGATCATGGCTTTTTTGTGTCAGGTGACGTTAAGATACGTGACAGTTAGGGGTTTAGTCTTTGAATATCCCAGCTTTTTTCTGCCTCAGACCAGCGCCAGCGGAACCGGTCGTGCAGCCGAAAGGCGCCGTCTGCCCAGAACTCGATCTCTGACGGAACCAATCTGTAGCCGCCCCAATGTGGGGGTCGGGGTGGATTTGGGCCCTTTGTGGCAGTGATTTTCGCCACTTCGGCCATCAGCGCCGCACGGCTTTCCAGGGGTTGCGACTGCCGCGATGCCCAGGCCCCCAGCCGGCTTTTGAGCGACCGCGACGCATAGTATTCATCCGCCTTCGGCCCCTCTTCCTTTTCAACCCTGCCGCGCACGCGCACCTGCCGCTGCAAGCTTTTCCAGTGCAGCACGAAGGCGGCCTTGCCGGCGTGGTCCAATTCCGCGGCCTTTGCGCTTTCATAGTTCGTGTAAAACACAAAGGCGTCGTCCTCGATCTCTTTGAGCAGGACCATGCGCACATTGGGCAGCCCGTCGGCATCCACCGTCGACAGCGCAATCGCGTTGGGATCGTTCACTTCGCTCTGCTCGGCCTCGCCCAGCCAAGTGCGCGCGATCTGGAACGGATCATCGCCGGCAAAGATCCCTGTTCTGTCGCTCATCACCCTCTCCGTCTTGGCAAGGCCCTTGTGGTCGCCCGGTCGCAGCCGGAATGCAAGCCTTGATGTCACCCGCTCTGGCCTTGATGGGGGGCAATGGATAGCCTAAAGCACGCGCAGTGCAGGATTTGGGGGACTTTTACCTTATGTCGAACGATTTGATGGCGGGAAAACGCGGCCTGATCATGGGGCTGGCCAACGACAAATCCATCGCCTGGGGCATTGCGAAGGCGTGTGCGGATGCCGGCGCCGAGCTGGCGTTTTCCTATCAGGGGGAAGCGTTGAAAAAGCGGGTGGATCCGCTTGCCGGTCAATTGGGCAGCGACATCGTGCTGCCCTGTGACGTGGGGGACGAGGCCTCGATTGATGCGCTGTTCGATGGGCTCAAGCAACGCTGGGACGGTCTGGACTTCGTTGTGCACGCGATCGGATTTTCCGACAAGAACGAGCTGCGTGGGCGCTATGTCGATACCAGCCGTGACAACTTTACCATGACGATGGATATCTCGGTCTACAGCTTTACTTCCGTCATGCAACGCGCTGAAAAGATGATGAAAAACGGGGGATCGGCCCTCACGATGACGTATTACGGCGCCGAACGGATCATGCCGCACTACAACGTGATGGGGGTGGCCAAAGCCGCTTTGGGAGCTTCGGTGCGCTACCTGGCCGAAGACCTGGGCAAAGACGGCATTCGCGTCAATGCGATCAGCGCCGGGCCGATCAAGACGCTGGCGGCCAGCGGCATCGGCGATTTCCGCTACATCATGAAGTGGAACGAATACAACTCCCCCCTGCGGCGCAACGTGACGATCGAGGATGTGGGCAAATCGGCGCTGTACCTGCTGTCCGATCTCGGCAGCGGTGTGACCGGCGAGACGCATCACGTGGACGCCGGTTACCACGTGGTCGGCATGAAGGCGGTTGATGCCCCAGACATGACCAAAGGCTAAGCGCGGATGGAGTGGACCCATCTTCTGGCCTTCAACCTGGCGCTTCTGGCCGCGATGGCGGCCCCCGGCCCGGCTTTGCTCTTTGCGCTCAGGCAATCCATCGCGGGTGGATTTCGTGTGGGCGCGGCCACCGGATGCGGGCTGGCGCTCGCCGCGGCGGGCTGGACGGCGGCGGCGCTTTTGGGTCTCGAGGCGGTGTTTATCGTCTTTCCCTGGGCCTACACGGTGATGAAGTTTGTCGGTGCCGCGTACCTCATGTGGATCGCCTACGGGCTCTGGCGCGATGCCAGCCGCCCGGTGACAGACAGCGCAAGGCCCGGCGCGCGGGCCTTTTGGGGCGGCGCGCTGGTCAATCTGAGCAACCCCAAATCCGTGCTTTTTGCCGCCTCGGTCCTTGTGGTGATCTTTCCGCCTGATATGACCCTCGCGCAAAAGGCGCTGATTGTCGCCAACCATGCTTGCGTCGAGATCCTGGTCTACGGCGCCTTCGCCGCCCTGCTCGCCACACCCCCTGCGCGCGCCGGTTACCTGCGGCTGAAGCCGGTGGTTGACCGGGTGGCTGCGGTGATCCTCGGCGCGCTGGGGCTGCGCCTGTTGGTGGGGCGCTGAGGTGACTTGGGCGGCATTTCTGTCTGTCTGGCTGATCCACCTGCTGGCGGCGATGAGCCCGGGGCCGTCCTTTGTCGTGTCGGTCCGCACCGCGGTCTCCGAAGGCTTTGGCACCGCCTGCGCGCTGGCCTTTGGCTTTGGCCTCGGCGCGGTGCTCTGGGCCGCGGCGGCGATGGCCGGGTTGGCGTTGCTCTTTGAACTGGTCCCGGCGCTTTTTGTGATGATGAAGCTCGGCGGCGCGGCGTTCCTGCTTTTCATCGCCTACCTGATGTGGCGCCACGCGAAGGAGCCGCTGCCGACGCTCGAGGACGGCGCGCCGCGCACAGCACTTTCGGCCATGCGCCTAGGCTTCCTGACCTTTGCGACCAACCCCAAAACGGCCGTCTTCTTCGGCGCGGTCTTTGTCGGCCTTGTGCCGGCCGACACGCCCTGGGCGATCCGTCTGGCGCTGCTCGCGGTGATTTTCCTCAACGAAACGCTTTGGTATATCGTGGTGGCGCGGGTGTTTTCATTACGCCGCCCGCGCGCGGCCTATACCCGGCTGAAGACCGGGATCGACCGCGTCTTTGGCAGCCTGATCGCCGCCTTCGGCCTGAAAATCGCTCTGACGTGAGGAGACCAAGATGAACGACCGCCTACCGCATGAGAAAGGCTTTCACGTCAGTTGGGATCAATTGCACCGCGATGCCCGCGCGCTGGCCTGGCGGCTGCAGGGACAAGGGCCCGACAATGGCGCTTGGCGCGCGGTGGTCGCCATCACCCGCGGCGGCATGGCCCCGGCGATGATCGTCGCGCGTGAGCTGGACATCCGAACCGTCGATACGATCAGCGTGAAATCTTACCATGCCGGCGGTGGCAAGGCGGATCAGCGGCGCGATGCCGAGGTGCTGAAATCCCCCGATGCGGAACTGATGGGGGACGGTGAGGGTATCCTGATCATCGATGACCTCGTCGATAGCGGTAAAACGTTGGAGCTCGTCCGTAGCCTCTATCCCAAGGCGCATGTGGCCACGGTCTACGCCAAACCGATGGGCCGCCCGCAGGTCGAGACGTTTATCACCGAGGTCAGCCAGGACACCTGGATCTTCTTCCCGTGGGACATGGCGCTGCAATACGTCAAACCCTATCGCGGCGTCGACTGACCTTTGCGTCAAGCCATTATTGTTATTGAGAAACCGCCCCCGGAGGTCGCCATGATCAGCCGCACCCAGACCACCTTTGCGCCCCCGGTGATGGAGGCGCGCCGCTGGCTTGATGGCGTGACGTTTCCAGAGGACCGGCCGCTGATCAACGTGAGCCAAGCCGCCCCCATAGATCCGCCGCCCGCGCCCCTGCGTGAGGCCATGGCTGAGGCGCTGCATCAGCCCGACACGCATCTTTATGGCCCCGTTCTTGGCTTGCCCGCCTTGCGCGAGGAACTGGCCCGTCAATGGGCGGATCACTACGACGGCAACGTGCGGCCCGAGCAAATTGCCATCACCGCGGGCTGCAACCAGGCCTTCGCCGCGGCGATCACCGCGATTGCCAATGAAGGGGATGAAGTTATCCTGCCAACCCCATGGTATTTCAACCATAAAATGTGGTTGGACATGGCGGGTTTGGTCTCTGTCCCCCTGCCAACCGACGCGCATCTGATCCCGCAGGCTAACGTGGCTGAGGCGCTGATAACCCCTCGCACCCGCGCGATGGCCCTCGTCACCCCGAACAACCCCGGCGGCGTCGAATACCCGGCTGAGACGCTCGACGCCTTTGCCGATCTGGCGCGCCGGCACGGGATCAAGCTGATTGTCGACGAGACCTATCGCGATTTCGACAGCCGACCCACCCCGCCGCATCACCTTGTGCAGACCGACAACTGGGACGACACGCTGATCCAGCTTTACAGCTTTTCCAAGGCGTATCGCCTGACCGGCCACCGCGTTGGCGCGCTGATCGCGGCGCCGAGCCTCTTGGCCGAGGTCGAGAAATTCCTCGACACCGTCGCCATTTGCCCGCCGCAGCTCGGCCAGCGCGCCGCCCTTTGGGGCTTGCAGAACCTGGGCCAATGGCTGGCCGGGGAACGCGACGAAATCCTCGACCGCCGCGCGGCCATCCAAGACGCAATGCCGCTGCTTGAAAGCAAAGGCTGGCAGCTGTTGGGCCTCGGCGCCTATTTCGCCTATCTTCGCCATCCCTTCGCCGAAAGCGCGGCCACCTTGGCGCCAAAGCTGGTGACAGAGGCGGGCATTTTGGCCCTGCCGGGCACCATGTTCATGCCCGAAACTGACCCCGCTGGCGCACAGCAATTCCGCATCGCCTTTGCCAATGTGGACCGTGCGGGCATCGACCAGCTCTTTCAGCGTCTGGCAGGTCTTGACTGGCCCCTTGCAGCCCCCGCACCCCCCGCGTAGACAAGGCGCATCACCACCCTCACGAGGCGAGCATGGCGCGGAAATCTGGCAGTATCTCGAAAACCTTTGTCTGGATCCTTTTGGGTCTCTTGATCATCGGTCTGGCGGGCTTTGGCGCCACCAGTTTTTCGGGCGGTGTGGCGCGTGTCGGCAGCGTCGGCGATACCGAAATCACGGTGGACGATTATTTCCGCGGGTTGCGCAACGAAATCCGCGCGGTCGAGGCGCAGACCGGGCAAGCCCTGCCGTTCCAGCAGGCCCAACAGCTGGGTTTGACCGATCAGGTGCTGAGCCAACTTGTGGTGTTCACCGCGCTGGATCACGAGGCCGCCTCGCTGGGGATTTCGATCGGCGATGAACGCCTTGCGCAGGAAATCCGCAACGTGCCGGCATTTGCCGGGTCGGATGGCGATTTCAACCGCGACGCCTATGCCTTTGCGCTGCAGAATGCCGGGCTGGATGAGGCAGAGTTCGAGGCCGACCTGCGATCGGAAAGCGCCCGCACCTTGCTGCAAGGCGCCATTCTGGCTGGAACGTCCCTGCCCGACACCTATGTGAACACGCTTTTGACCTATGCCGCGGAACGGCGCGCGTTTACCTGGACGCAGATCGACGACACGGCGCTGGCGGAGCCGATCCCCGCGCCGACCGATGCGCAGTTGCAGGCGTTTTATGACGAGAACATCGCCGACTACACCCGCCCCGAGACCCGCGCGCTCACCTATGCCTGGCTGACGCCCGAGATGATCCTCGACACCGTCGAGGTCGACGCCGACAGCCTGCGCGCGGCTTATGACGAACGCACCCAGATCTTCAACCAACCGGAACGCCGCTTGGTTGAGCGGCTGGTCTTTGCCGACGATGCGGCGGCACAGGCGGCTTATGATCAACTGACGGCCGGTGAGGCGACGTTTGAGGCGTTGGTCGAGGCCCGCGGTCTGGACCTGAGCGATGCCGATCTCGGCGATGTCTCGGCGGCTGACCTTGGCGACGCGGCAGAGGTGGTCTTTGCCCTGTCGGTGGGCGATGTCAGCGCCCCGGCGCCATCTGATCTTGGCCCGGCGCTCTACCGCGTGAACGGCATCCTGCCGGCGCAATCCACCAGCTTTGAAGAGGCCGAACCGGCCCTGCGCGAGGAACTGGCGCTGGACCGCGCGCGCCGGGTGATCGAGACCCAGGCGCAGTCCTTCGACGACGAAATGGCCGCCGGTGCCACGCTAGAAGAGCTGACTGACAGCACCGACATGCAGCTGGGCCAGATCGGCTGGACCGGGGCGGAGGATGACGGCATCGCCGCCTATGACGCCTTCCGCGAGCTGGCCGAGACCGTGACAACCGAGGATTTCCCGGCGATCGACCAATTGGGAGATGGCGGTGTCTTTGCCCTGCGGCTTGACGACATCCAGCCCCCCGCCCCGATCCCGTTTGACGAAGTGCGCGACCAGGTGGCCGATGCCTGGACCCAAGCGCAGGTGACCGAGGCGCTGGTGGCACAAGCGGAAACGCTCGCCGCGCAGCTGGCCGAGGGCCGCACCTTTGAGGCGCTGGAGCTGACCCCGCTGACCGAGACCGGCCTGACCCGCAACGCCAGCCCGCAAGGCCTGCCCCCGGGTTTGGTGCTGGCCGCGTTCGAGATGGAGAAAGGCGCGGTGCAGGCCGTGCCCGGTGCCGGCGCGGCCCTGATCCTGCGGCTCGATGACATCATCGCCGCCGATCCCGAGGCGGCCGAGGTGGCGCAGCTGTCGCAGGTGCTACGTGATCAGGCGGCCAATGATGTGGCCAACGATCTTTTCCGCGCGCTGGCCAGCGACATCCAGCAACGCGCAGGGGTGACGATCGATCAGACGGCGATCAACGCCGTACACGCCAGCTTTCAGTGACCCGATGGCGCAGCTGACCCCTGACTTCGACGCATTCGCCCGCGGCTATGAGGCGGGGCAGAACCAGGTCGTCTATGCCCGCCTGGCAGCCGATCTCGACACGCCGGTGTCACTGATGCTCAAGCTGACCGGGGCGGCCAAAGATGCGTTTTTGCTGGAATCGGTCACCGGCGGCGAGGTGCGTGGGCGCTATTCGATCATCGGCATGAAGCCTGACCTGATCTGGCAATGCAGCGGCACGGCTGCGCGCCTCAATCGCGCCGCGCGCTTTGATGCCGACGCGTTTGAGGATCATCCCGACGATCCGCTGACGTCCCTGCGCGCGCTGATCGCCGAGAGCCGTATCGACCTGCCCGCTGACCTGCCGCAAGCGGCAGCGGGGCTCTTTGGCTATCTGGGCTATGACATGATCCGGCTGGTCGAACACCTGCCCAACGTAAATCCCGACCCGCTGGGCCTGCCCGACGCGCAGCTGATGCGCCCCAGCGTGGTGGCGGTGCTCGACGGGGTCAAAGGCGAGGTCACGGTGGTGTCCCCTGCCTGGACGCAAGACGGCATGACCGCGCGCGCGGCCTATGCGCAGGCGGCTGAACGGGTGATGGACGCGGTGCGCGATCTGGAACGCGCCCTGCCGCAGCAGGCGCGCGATCTGGGCGACGCAGGGGATATCGCGCCGCCGCAGTCGAATTTCAGCCATGAAGGCTACAAGGCGGCGGTTGAGACGGCCAAGGATTATATCCGCAAGGGCGACATTTTTCAGGTCGTACCTTCGCAGCGCTGGACACAGGACTTCCCGCTGCCGCCCTTTGCGCTTTACCGCTCGCTCCGGCGCACCAACCCGTCGCCTTTCATGTTCTTCTTCAATTTCGGGGGGTTCCAGGTGATAGGCGCTAGCCCCGAGATCTTGGTGCGCGTCTTTGGCAACGAAGTCACCATCCGCCCCATCGCCGGCACCCGCCCCCGCGGCGCCACACCCGAAGAGGACAAGGCGCTGGAGGAGGATCTGCTGGCCGATCAAAAAGAGCTGGCCGAGCATCTGATGCTGCTGGATCTGGGGCGCAACGACACCGGGCGCGTGTCCAAGATCGGCACGGTGAGGCCGACCGAGCAATTCATCATCGAACGCTACAGCCATGTGATGCATATCGTGTCGAACGTGGTGGGGGAGCTGAGTGACGACCACGATGCCCTGTCCGCGCTTCTCGCGGGGCTGCCCGCCGGGACGGTCTCTGGCGCGCCCAAAGTGCGCGCGATGGAGATCATCGACGAGCTGGAACCGGAAAAGCGCGGCGTCTATGGCGGTGGCGTGGGCTATTTCAGTGCCGGGGGCGACATGGACATGTGTATCGCACTGCGCACCGCGGTGGTGCAGGACCAGAAACTTTATATTCAGGCCGGTGGTGGCGTGGTCTATGACAGCGACGCCGAGGCCGAGTATCAGGAAACCGTGCACAAATCGAACGCCATCCGCCGTGCTGCTGCCGATGCGGCGCGCTTTACCGGCAACGGCAACAGCTGAGGCCCTTGAGCAAAGGGGGCGCCGCCCCCTCTGGCGGCGTGGCCGCCATTCGCCCCCGAGGTATTTTTGAACCAGAGAAGCAAGGGGGCATTAAGGTTAACCGCCGTTAGGCTTAATGGGCTGCCGTCTCATCGAAGGTGGCGCGGCGAAGGCACCCGTTTTCACCTTGGAAAACGCGGGTCTCTTCTCTGGTTTCCAAATACCTTGGGGTGAATTGGCCGCAGGCCAAGAGGGGCAAAGCCCCTGCCCTTTCCGCCCGAAGACTCAGCAGGCCGCCAGCGCCTCGGATCGGATGCGTTCGATCATCGCCCGCAAGCCGTTTGAGCGTTGCGCCGACAAATGATCGTTCAGCCCCAGCCGCCCCAGCTCATCCCGCGCGTTCACCTTGGGCACGTCCGACACCGGCAGCCCGTCATAAAGCCGCCGCAGCACCGCGATCAGCCCGCGCACGATCATCGCGTCGCTGTCGCCGTAGAAATGGAACACCCCGCCTTCGATCTGCGGATGCAGCCAGACCTGGCTGGCGCAGCCTTCGACCTTGGTGGCCGGCACGCGCAGCGCCTCGGGCAAAGGCTCCATCGCCTTGCCCATCTCGATCACCATGCGGTAGCGGTCTTCCCAATCCTCGAGAAACTCGAAATCCTCGACGACGTCTTCGAATGCGGGCTGCGCCATGAAACCTCCGATCCTTGCCGGCTACAGTTAGGCGCCCTGCGCGCGAAGGTCCAGAGCGTGGCTTGACGCTTTTCTTCGCCGCCGCAATGCGCTACCCCGGTGACAGGCAGTCTGAGGCGACAGATCATGGTCAAAGCTCTTTCCGTTCTTTTGGTATCGGCCCTTGTGCTGACCAGCTGTGGCACAATCCGCGACTCGCGGCTCAACCCGTTCAACTGGTTTGGGCGCAGCACGTCTGAACCGGTTGCCTCGGAAACAGTCAATCCACTGATCCCGCGCCGCCGCGCTTCGATTTTCAGGGCCAGCCGGGATGAGACCTATCTGGGCCGCCCCGTGGCCGAGATTTCGCAGCTGGTGGTCGAACGCCGTCCAGGCGGCGCGATCATTCGGGTTGAGGGGATTGCCGACCGCGCCGGGCCGTTCGACGTGCGGCTGATCAAGGATGACGGCGCCAGCACCGGGCCAACCCTCGCCTACACGCTCAGGGCGCTGCAAGCGGCCGGGCCGCGCAACCTGGGGCCGCGAGCCCGCACGGTGACAGCGGCGGTCTTTGTGTCTGAAAGTGATCTTTTGGGTATCCGCACGATCCGCGTGACCGGCGCCCGCAACGCGCAGGTGACGCGGCGCTGATCAGAGGTCGATGACCTTGACGCTCTTGCCCTTGGCGGCCAAAGCGATCTGACCGTCGCAGAGGCGCAGGGCGTCTTCGCCAAACACCTCGCGCCGCCAGCCTGACAGGGCCGCCACATCGCGCATGCCGGCGGCAATCGCATCCAGATCGGCTGCAGGCGCAATCAGGCGTGAAGCCACACCCGAGCTTTCGGTTTTGGCCTTTAACAGTACACGCAAGAGATCGGCCAGCGCCGGGTTGACCTGCAGTTTGTCCCGCCGCGTGTCGATTTGCGGCAGGCTGTCCTTGGGGCAGTTCACACCTTTTTGCACCGCCGCCAAAATCCCCGCTGCAATATCGCCCTTGCGCGCCTCGCGCAGCAAGAGACGTGAGCTTCCCAGATCAGACATCGTCACCGGCTTGGTCGAGGCCAGCTCGACCAACGCATCATCCTTGAACACGCGTGAACGCGGGATGTTGCGGCGTTGCGCATGATCTTCGCGGAAATTCGCCAGCTCGCGCACAATCGCCAGAAAGCGCGGGCTGTTCGAGCGGGTCTTGACCCGCTGCCAGGCATCCTCGGGCCGGGTGATATAGGTTTCGGGATCGCTGAGCAGCGCGAGTTCTTCCTCCACCCAGCGCTCACGCCGGGTTTCCGCCAGCTTGCGGGCGAGGAATTCGTATATCTGCCGCAGATGGGTGACATCGGCCAGGGCATAGGATTTCTGCGCCTGAGTCAGCGGACGGCGCGACCAATCGGTGAAGCGTGAGGACTTGTCCAGCCCTTCCTTTGCGATGCGCTTGACCAGCGTCTCATACCCCACCTGTTCACCGAAGCCACAGACCATCGCCGCCACCTGGGTGTCAAACAGCGGCTGCGGGATCACCTTGTGGTCGATGAAAAAGATCTCCAGATCCTGACGCGCGGCGTGAAACACCTTGACGATGTTCGGGTCACGAAAGACATCCAAAAGTGGGTCAAGCGACAGCCCGTCCGCCAGCGGATCAACCAGCACCGCGTCGTTCAGATCATTGCCGGGCAAGGCGATCTGCACCAGGCAGAGCTTGGAGTAATAGGTGCGTTCGCGCAGAAATTCGGTGTCCACGGTCACATAGGGCTGGCCCTTGGCCCGCTCACAAAAGGCGGCCAGATCCTCGGTGGTGGTGATGGTCTTCATGTGCTGTCTTTTCTTGTTCTTTGGTCTTTTTTCCCACAGCACCCCCGAGGCCGAGCATAGCCGTTCGGGCGCGTTTTGGAAAGCGATGCGTCACTTCAGCATGATGGTTGTCCTGTCGCCGGCGGCAAATCGCGCGAGCACTTGCGGGTAGAGCTTGTGTTCCTGTCCCAGCACCCGCGCGGCCAGTATGTCGGGTGTGTCGCCGGGGCGAATGGGCACGCGCGCCTGGCCAAGGATCGGCCCGTCATCCAGTGCCGGGGTCACCTCATGCACGGTGCAGCCATGTTCGGTGTCACCCGCTTCGAGCGCGCGGGCATGGGTGTGAAGCCCGCGATACTTTGGTAAAAGCGACGGGTGGATGTTCAGCATCCGGCCCTGCCAGGGGGTCACAAATCCCGCCGTCAGAACGCGCATGAAACCGGCCAGGCAGATGATATCCGGTTTGTGTTCTGCCAGCGTGTCCTGCAAGGCGGCCTCAAACGCCGGCCGGTCCCCTTTGAAGGGGCGATGATCCACCACGGCGGTGGGTACGCCTAAGTTCTTGGCCTTTTGCAGGCCACCCGCGTCGGCGCTGTTCGCAAGCACAAGGCAGGGCCGTCCGGGGTGGTCGCCGGTCATGCTTTCGACCAGCTTGACCATATTCGACCCGCCGCCCGAGATCAGGATCGCCACGCGTTTCGTCACGCCAGCGTGCCCTCATAGGCAACGCCTGTGCCCTGCACCACCTGGCCTAAAGGCACGACAGTTTCCCCGGCCTCGTTCAGCAGCGTCGTCAACGCCTCGGCCCGCTCGGCGGCCACAACCAGCACCATGCCGATGCCACAGTTAAACGTCTTGAGCATCTCGACCTCGGCAATGCTCCCCGTCTCGGCCATCCAGGCAAAGACCGGCGGCAGCGCCCACGCATCCAGGTTGATCCGCGAGCCCAAACCATCGGGCAACACGCGTGGCAGGTTTTCGGTCAGCCCCCCGCCGGTGATATGCGCCAGCCCATGCACGCCGCCCGCGCGCACAGCCGCCAGCGCCGGTTTCACATAAAGCCGCGTCGGTGTCAGCAGCGCGGCCCCCAGCGATCCGTCACCCCAAGGGCAGTCGGCGTCCCATGTCAGCCCCGACACCTCCACCAGCTTGCGGACCAGCGAATAACCGTTGGAATGCACCCCGTCCGAGGCCAGACCCAATAGCACGTCACCCGCACCCACGCCATCGGGCAGGCTGTGGCCCCGCTCCATCGCTCCGACGGCAAAACCGGCAAGGTCAAAATCCCCGGCGCCGTACATGCCCGGCATCTCGGCCGTCTCGCCACCAATCAGTGCGCAGCCTGACCGGACACAGCCCTCGGCGATGCCCTCGACCACGCTCGCGGCCGCCTCTGTCTCCAGCTTGCCGGTGGCGAAATAGTCCAGAAAGAACAAGGGCTCAGCCCCCTGGCAGACCAGATCGTTGACGCACATCGCCACCAGGTCGATCCCCACGCCGCCCAAATGGCCGGTGTCGATGGCGATCCGCAGCTTGGTCCCCACCCCGTCGGTCGCCGCGACCAGCACAGGGTCGTCATACCCCGCCGCCTTGAGGTCAAACAAAGCGCCAAAGCCGCCCAGCCCGGCCATCACCCCGGCGCGATTCGTGCGCTTGGCTGCCGGCTTGATCCGCTCGACCAGCGCATTGCCCGCGTCGATATCCACGCCCGCTTCGGCATAGGTCAATCCGTCTTTGCGCTCAGTCATGCTCTGCTCCGTTCCAGATGTGCCAGCGCTTAGCCTATCGCCGCCCCCACCGCAATCACGACGCTTGACCGGATTGCCACCCCCAAACTATCGTTTTGCGGGTATTGTGATCCCCTTTTCACCCATATCTTGAGGTCCCCATGCCCGATCCCATTCAGATCCTCTGGCGCCCGGCCGGTTTCAACCTCGATGCGCTTGGCACGTCCAAGCTGGTGGACGTCACCGATGGCGACACACCCAATATCCGCATGGCGATCCGGATGCTGTCAGTCGACACGCCGGAAACCACGGCGGGTAGCGAGGGCGGCGCCGAAAGAGTCGACGACAAATTCACCGAATTGGCCCAATGGATCGAAGACGGCAAGGCGCCTGTGACGCAGGCCTTCGCTGATCACATCCTGCCGCGGCTGCAAACCGGCAAGGCGGGCACGTTGCAGTTCACCCAAGGCAAGGCCGCCAGCGCGTTTCTGGAACACCGCATCGAAGAGCGCACCACCCGGCCGGACGGCTCCATCCGCAAGCTCTTTATGCGCGCGGCGGACGAACGCTTTGACGGGTACGGCCGCCTTCTGGCCTATGTCGCGCCGTCCTATTCCTGGAAGGAACGTCAAGAGCTGTCGCGCAAAGAGCGCGCGACCTTCAACCTCGATCTGGTCGAGAGCGGCCATGCCATGACCTTCATCCTCTACCCTTCGATCCCGGGTGAGCTGGACATGCCGCTGATGCTTGAGGCCGCCGAAGACGCGATGGACGCCAAGCGCGGGCAGCACGCCGAGGCGCTCTTTATGCCCGCCTACGAATACCGCGCCTGCGAAAAGCTCTATGGCATCACCAAGAAACTGGTGGAGGGCGAAGAGATGTCCTACCCCGACCAGCTCGCCTGGCGCTCGCGCTACTGCGTCGACATGCGCAACCGCCAGATCCACGGGCCAGAGGATTACATGGGCATCGCCCACCCCTACCGCCTCTGGCTCTGGCCCGACGACGTGCAAACCGCCATGGGCGCCCTCAACCTGATCCCGGCCCCCAGCCTTGTGGGCTAGGCGCAGCGCTTGACGCGGCGCGCGGTTCCTTCAGGATGGTGTGGAGGCTGTGTGAGGGTATCAAGTGGCGCAGGCGCCGGATTGGCTGAACTATGTGGGCGTTCTTGCGCTGCTGGTGGCGTTGGTGCCGATCTGGCAGCACATCCGCAAGGACCGCAAAGAAGACCTCAAGACCTACCTCTCCGACCCAGACTACCGCGCCGACCTGATCACCCGCCATGACTGCACTACGGCGCAGGGTTACTACCTGTCACTCGCGCGCCTCCTGAACTGGGCACAGCGTTTCTACGGTAACCGGTTCAGCTGGAAGGCCTTCAGCCGCTGCCTGACGCTGGCCTATTTTTACCCGCTGCTCGCGGCGCTCATCGGCTGGGTGGCGCTGAATCAGACCGCGCCGGGTGGGGTGGGGATGTTTGCCGACGTGCCCAATTGGATAGGGCGGTTTTGGCGGGCGGGCGTGGCTGTGCTCGGCTTTGCTGCTATCATGTTCCTTTTTCCGCGCATTTTTGGTGCAGGTGAAAAACTGCGTAACAGGATAACATCAGGGGTTGGCATTGCACCCCACTGGGCCGGCCTTCTGCCTAAGGCGGCCCAGTGGGGTGTGCTGGCGCTTGGCTTTTTGGTCGAATGGAGTGCCTTTGCCTTTGCCTTAGCCGTTGCCGTTGCCGTTTCCTTCGCCATTGCCATTGCCGTTTCCGGCGCTGATGCCGCCGGTGCCTTTGCCTCTGCCGTTGGCGTTGCCTTTATTGTTGCCGGTGCCGGTGCCTTTGCCGGTGCGGTTGCCGTTGCCGGTGCCTTTGCCGGTGCGGTTGCCGTTGCCGGTGCCTTTGCCTTTGTCGCTGGCGTCGCCGGTGATGTCGAAGAGGCGAGTTTGATCCTCTTTCTTTACGCACTGCTCCCCACCGCCAACGCGCTCGCAGATTGGCTGTCGCTCGCGGTGACGCGCTGGCTCCTGCACGATATGGAAAGTCGTCGACCTGGCGCTTGGGGGTTGGTGGTGCACATGGGGGCCGATCTGGCCGCCGGGATTGCCTGTCTGAGTGCATTGCTGGCGGCGCTGGTGGGGATGCTGGAGCTCTGGGCCTGGGCCTTTCCCACAACCGTTCCCTTCGACTGGCGCGCCTATTGGGACGCAGCGATGGTTGATCCGGCGCAGGGGCTGGCGCTTTGGTTAATGTGTTTCACCACGCTGTTGCCCACGCTGGTGCATCTGGTCTGGGCGCTGACCGTCTGGCAGACCCAGAAATCCGAGAGGACCGCCAAAGCTGTCCAGATGATGCGCAGTATCGACGGCACCCCCAGCGACGCACAAAAGACCGAGATCGCGGGGCTGATCCAGCGCGGTCAGCTCAACGGCTTCCTGCGCGCGGCGGGTTTATGGACACCTCCGCTCATCATCGTGCTTGCGCTGGTCTACAAGCTCATCGCCGCTTGACCCCCCCGCCCCCCATGCTACTCAAGACGTCACGGTGGGCCTGTAGCTCAATTGGTTAGAGCAGGGCGCTCATAACGCCTTGGTTGGGGGTTCGAGTCCCTCCGGGCCTACCAGACTTTGCTTAACGCGGCGCCATGCGGATCGCGCCATCAAGGCGGATGACCGACCCGTTCAGCATCGGGTTTTCCACGATATGCCGCACCATGGCGCCGTATTCGGCAGGATCGCCGAGGCGCGTCGGGAAGGGCACTTGCTGCCCCAGGCTGTCCTGCACCTCTTGCGGCAAGCCCTGCAAGAGCGGCGTCAGGAAGAGCCCCGGCGCGATGGTCATGACCCGGATCCCCAGCTGCGCCAGATCGCGCGCCATCGGTAGGGTCAGGCCCACGACACCGCCTTTGGAGGCCGCATAAGCCACCTGCCCCACCTGCCCTTCATAGGCCGCGACCGAGGCGGTGTTGACGATCACCCCACGGTTGCCATCGGCGTCCAAAGGTGCGTTCTCCGCCATGAGGGCAGCTGCCTGAGAGGCCAAGTTGAAGGTGCCCGTGAGGTTCACGCCGATGACCTTGGCGAAGAGTGCCGGATCATGGGCCGCGCCTTTCGAGACGGTCTTCGCCGCCGGGCCAATGCCTGCGCAGCTGACCGCCACGTGGCAGGTGCCATAGCGATCTTTGACCGCCTGCATTGCGCCCGCGACGCTGGCCGCGTCGCTAACATCCACCTGTTCAAAATGACCGCCCAGTTCGACCGCCATTGCAGCGCCACGCTCGGCGTCCATGTCAAAGATCGCCACCTGCGCGCCCGCCTCGGCCAACGCGCGCGCCGCCGCGGCCCCCAGGCCCGATGCGCCGCCCGTCACGATGGCTATGGTGTCCTTGCTGATCTCCATGCTCTCCCCCTATCCCCGCAGCGTCAGCTTAACCGGCGCGCAGCCGTCGAGCGTGCCGACCAGATGATCGCCGGGGCCCACCGGCCCCACACCGGCCGGTGTGCCCGTCATGATCACATCCCCGGCCTGCAAGTGATAAAGCCCCGACAGATGCGCCAACATCGGCCCAACTGGCCAGATCATGTCCGACAACGGCGCCTCCTGCCGGGTCTCGCCATTCACCTGCAACGCCAGCCGCTGCGCGCCAATGTCGCCAAAACCGTCAGCCGGCGTCAGAGCCCCAATCACCGCCGAGCCCTCCACATCCTTGGCCACGTCCCAAGGCCGGCGCTTGTCCTTGGCTTCAGCCTGCAAGTCGCGCCGGGTCATGTCGAGCCCCACGGCATACCCAAAGACCGCGCTCAGACACTCGTCTTCAGACGCCTGAAACAAAGGCCCACCCAATGCCACCACAAACTCCACCTCATGATGGTAATTCGCCGTCCCCGGCGGATAGTCCAGAACCGCCCCCGACGCCGCCAAGTGATGCGCCGATTTGGTGAAGTAGAACGGGGCCTCGCGATCCACCTCATTGCCCATCTCGGCGGCATGCGCGGCATAGTTCCGCCCAACGCAAAAAATGCGGCCCACCGGATAGCGCGCCTCCATTCCCGCCACCGGCAAAACCGGCTGCGGCCGCGGCTCAAAAAGATACGCCATGATGCTCCTCCCCGCCGCGCAACTTACCGCGCCCGTGGCGGAAGGAAAGCCCCAAGCGCAGCGGATTTTCAACGCGTCGCGCCGGCCATCCTACAGAATAAACGGGCGCGGTAGCGCGCCTTTGGATCACGTCCCGTTCTGGAAAAGATCTCAGGCCCTTCGCCAGGCGCTGGAGCTGCGTTCCCAGCGCTGCACGATCAGGTATTCGATGCTCAGCATGACCGCGGTGAAACTCAGCGCATACGCCAAAACGGATGCCGTATCAAAGAGCTGGAAATAGAGGTGGATCTGGAACCCCACGCCGTTGGACCGCCCCAGGAACTCCACCACCAGCACGATCTTCCAGATCACCGCCAGCCCGTTGCGCGTACTCGCCGCTACAAACGGGCCCAGCTGCGGCCAGATCACATGGCGCAGCCGCCGCCAGGCCGGCATGCGGTAAACCCGCGCCATATCCGACACGCCTTGATCCAACGTCCGCACACCTTCGCGGATCGTCACCGCGACCATCGCGGTCTTGTTCAGCGCCACGGCGACCACCGCCGCCACCTCGTTGAGCCCGATCCACAGATAGGCCAGCACGATGATCACTAAGGCGGGCAGGTTCAGAAACACCGTCACCCAGGGGTCCATCCAGCGGTTGGCCCGCACGCTGAGCCCCATCACAATCCCCAGGACGCACCCGACCACCATGGCCAGCCCAAACGCCGCCAGCACCCTCCACAGCGTGGCCTGCATGTGAAAGGCCAGCTTGCCGCTTGCGCTCTCTTCGACGATGCGCTGCCAGACCGCCAAAGGGGTGGGCAAGATGTCGGGGTCGGCGCTCAGCCAGGACGCCACCACCCACACCAGTCCCAGCGCCAAAAGGGACAGCAGCGTCACATGCAGCGGCGCGCGTGTCGTCTCACCCATCGAACCCTCCTCTCCCCGAACATCCTAGCGCCGCAGACAAAGCCCCCGCTCTACCACCTTGGTCGCATTCCGCCGCCGCCCTGCGCCCGCCTACTCTCTGGACATGATCGCGCGCCTGTTCCTCAGTTGGGTACTCAGCCTGCTGGCTTGCCTTGCATGGTCCGAACCGCTGCCGCGCGTGGCCCTTCACGACCATGTCTTTGCGCCGATGACGCTGGGCGAGCGGATCTCCGACACCGGGGTCTATGAGCTTTTGAACACCGGTGGCGCCCATGCGGGCTATGTGTTCGAGACCGAGCCGATGGCCCCCCTGCCCGGCTTTGCCGGCGCGCCGATCAATATGCTGGTGGTGCTCGATCTCGAAGGCCGGTTCCTGAATGTCCGCCTGCTCGATCATAACGAGCCGATCTTTGTCTCGGGCCTGGGGGAGGCGCCTTTTCACGCGTTTTTCGATCAGTATCGTGGCTTGTCGATCTCCGACAGCATCGTTGTCGGCACGCCTTACGGGGACGCGACCGCCGGCGGGCAGCTTGTCTATCTCGACGGGGTGACCAAGGCCACCGCCTCGGTCCGCATCGCGCATGAATCGGTGCTGGCCGCTGCCCTGCAAATGGCGCGCGAAAAGATGGGCGGGATCGCCGCCGGCCCGCCCGCCTATCCCGACCCCGAGATCGCCGAAGATCTGACCTGGCAGGACCTGGTCGACCAGGGTTTGATCACCCATCACACCGTCAATAATGCCGAGGTGCAGGCGCTCTTTGATGGCACGCTCTGGGAGGATGACGATCCGGAAGCGTCAGACAGCCCCGACGCGCCCTATCTCGATCTTTGGATCGCCGATCTCGGCCCACAAAGCATCGCGCGGACGTTGCTTTCCGAGGACACGCTGGAAGAGCTGGCGCATTTCAAATCGATCTCCACCTTTGACGAGCCGATCTTGCTCATCGAGACCGGCCGGCATGGTCTGGTGTCGCAAGAGTTCGTGCGCAATACCGCGCCGGATTGGCTCAGCGCGGCGCAGGCGGGCTTTCCGGTGGCCCTGCGCGATGCTGATCTCTTTGTCGAGCTCAGCGATCAGGTGCCCGAAGCGCTGCATGATGGCGTCGCGATGATCCTGCGCACCGACCGGCGCCTGGGCTTTGACCCGGCCAGCCCGTGGTCGCTGACGGTTGAGGCGGTGCGCGAACACGGCATATTCCACCCGGAGATCGGGTCAGTGCAACTTGTCGCTGCGCATCAGACCGATGACCGCTTCTTTGTCCGCCCTGGTGAGATCGCGCGCCTGTCGCCCTTCGAAGAGGCCATTCGCAACCGGCAGGACGATCTCATAGTGCTTGTCCTGTTTCTGGCGCTGCTGCTACCCGTGCTGTTCTTTGCTCAATCGCGCCTCGCGGGCCTGGCCCAGTTCACCCCGCTACGCCTGACGATCCTCGCCGCGGTGCTCGGGTTTGTCGGCTGGTGGGGCCAGGGGCAGCTGTCGATTGTGACGCCGCTCGCAACGCTGCAGGCGGCAATGGCGGGCGGCGGATATGCTTTTCTGCTCTATGATCCATTTTCGCTGGTCCTTTGGGGTGTGGCGATCGCCGGTTTGGTGCTCTGGGGCCGCGGGCTCTTTTGCGGCTGGCTCTGCCCTTTCGGCGCTTTGCAGGAGTTTGCCCACCACCTCGGCCGCCTCTTGCGCCTGCCGCAGATCGAACCGTCGGCCCGCTGGGACACCCGGCTGAAAATGGTGAAATACGTGGCGCTCGCGGGACTGGTGGCTGTCACCCTCTTTGCCCCCAGCTACATGGACAAAGCCGCCGAGGTCGAACCCTTCAAGACCGCGATCACCACGGTCTTTGTCCGCGAGTGGTATTACTTTGCCTATGCCGCACTTTGGCTGGTGCTGGGCATGGTCGTCTTCAAGGGCTTCTGCCGCTACCTCTGCCCGCTGGGGGCCTTGATGGCCATCGGCGGCGCGCTGCGGCTGCGCCAGTGGATCCCGCGACGGGCCGAATGCGGGTCACCCTGCCAGTTGTGCCGGGTGAAGTGTAACTACAGCGCCATCGCCAAAACTGGGGAAATCCAATACAGCGAATGCTTCCAATGCCTTGACTGCGTCACGATCCATGATGACGCGGCACAATGCGTGCCGCTGGTCCTTCAGTGCCGCCGCGCCAGTCGAGCGCCGCGTATCGCAGGCCATCCCAACCAGGTGCCCGCCGAATGAACCGCCGCCGGTTTCTGACCCTCAGCGCGGCGTTTGCCTGCGCGCCGCATCTGGCCCAAGCCGCGACTTGGCGGGGCCGTGCCTTGGGCGCCGAGGTGGCGGTCACCTTGCACGGCCTGCGCCTACAGGTGGACGCGGCATTGGCGGCGATCCCGGATCAACTGAACGAGATCGAAGCGCTGTTCAGCCTCTACCGCCCGGACTCCTGGCTGATGATGCTCAACCGCTATGGCTATATCGAACCGCCCAAGCCCTTTGCCCGCCTCATGTCGCAAGTTGACACGGTCCATGACCTCACCAGCGGGCTCTTTGACCCCACCGTCCAACTGCTTTGGCGCGCCCTTGCCGAAGGGCGCAACACCGCCCGCGCCCGCGCACTGATCGGCTGGCATCGCGTTCAGCATGACGCGCAAAGCGTCCGTCTCGCCCCCGGCCAACTACTGACCTTCAACGGCATCGCGCAGGGCTTTGCCACCGACCTCATCCGCGATCACTTGCGCGCTCAAGGGTTCACCAAAGCGCTGATCGACATCGGGGAGCAAGCCGCCGTCGGTGGACCCTTCCGCCTGGGGCTCGAAGACCCGCAACAGGGCTATTTCGGCCACCGCACACTGCAAGACACCGCCATCGCAACCTCTAGCCCCGGCGCGCTCCCTCTGGGCGATCAGACCCACATCCTGTCACCGGACGGGCGCGCGCCGCTCTGGTCCACCATTAGCATCGAGGCCCCGTCCGCCACGCTCGCAGATGCGCTATCAACCGCAGCAGTGTTCCTCCCCCGCGCCGAGTTGCGGCGATTGAAAGCCAAAACCCCCATCACGCGCATCACCGCCGTCGATGCCAACGGATCGCTGATCACCCTCTAAAGAAGACGTACAAAAGAAAACCCCCGATGCCTGCGCACCGGGGGGGGGCAATCTTGCTTGCCAAAGGCTCAGCCGGCCGCTTCGACCGCCCGCTTGGTCATCACGGTCACCAGATGCGCGCGGTACTCACCCGTCCCGTGCAGGTCCGAGATCATGCCGTCACCCGACACCGTCAACCCGCTCAACGCATCTGCCGAGAAGTTCGCCGACAAAGCCGCCTCGGCCTCGGACCAGCGATAGACACCTTCCTCGGACGCGCCGGTCACCGCCACACGCACGCTATCGGCATGTTTGGCGACAAACACCGCCACCAGCCCAAAGCGCGAGGCCGGCTGTTCGAACTTGGCATAAGCCGCCTTTTCCGGCACCGCCATGCGGACCTCGGTGATGATCTCACCTTCTTCCAGTGCGGTTTCGAACAAGCCTTTGAAATAGTCATCCGCCGCGATGCTGCGCGTGTTGGTGACAATCTCTGCCGCCGAGGCCAAGGCCGCCGCCGGGTAGCAGGCCGACGGATCGTTATTGGCCAGGCTGCCGCCGATGGTGCCGCGGCTACGCACCGCCGGGTCGCCAATATTGTTGGCCAGATCGGCCAGCGCCGGATAATGCGCGCCGGCCTCAGCCGCCACGGTGGCGTGGTTTGTGCCGCCGCCGATTGACAGGCGGCCATCATCCATCTTGCACACACCCTTGATCTCAGCGATGCCCGACAGGCTCACCAGCACACTGGGCGAAGCCAGGCGCTGTTTCAGCGTCGGGATCAGGGTTTGCCCGCCGCCCAACGCCTGGGCCTCTTCCTGACCCAGCGCCGATGCGGCGTCAGCGACCGAAGAGGGTCTTGCGATATCGAATGAATACATCTTTCTTTCCTCCTTCGGCAAAATGCGGGCCTGTGCCCCTTCATCTTGCCAAATAAACTCCGGGGGTCCGGGGGCAGCGCCCCCGGTCCTGCTCATCAAGCGTCGTTGATCGCCTGCCAGACGCGCGCCGGCGTTGCGGGCATGTCGATGTGATCGACCGCGTGCCCACCCGAATTCAGCGCGTCGATGATCGCGTTGATCACAGTTGGTGGCGACCCGATGGCTCCGGCCTCGCCACAGCCCTTCACCCCGAGCGGGTTATGCGTGCAGGGCGTCTGGCACGAGTGATCGACCAGATAGCTGTCGAGATCCGGCAGGATGTCGGCCCGTGGCATGGCGTAGTCCATATAAGACGCGCTCAAGAGCTGGCCGTTTTCGTCATAGGCGCAGTTTTCCAGCAGCGCCTGGCCGATGCCCTGGGCGATGCCGCCATGCACCTGGCCTTCGACGATCATCGGGTTCACCACGTTGCCGAAATCATCCGCCGAGACGAACTTTTCGATTGTGACATGGCCGGTCTCGGGATCGACCTCGACCTCACAGCTATAGGCCCCCGCCGGGTAGGTGAAGTTCGACGGATCGTAGAACGCCGTCTCCTCCAGCCCCGGTTCGATATCCTCGAGCGGGTAGTTGTGCGGCACATAAGCCGCCAGTGTCACATCCCCCCAGGCAACCGACTTGTCGGTGCCTGCGACGGTGAACTGGCCGTCTTTCAGCTCGATATCCGCCTCGGAGGCTTCGAGCAGGTGGCCCGCAATCTTCTTGGCCTTGTTGATGATCTTTTCGGTTGCCCGCACCATGGCCGAGCCACAGACCGCCAGCGAGCGCGAGCCATAGGTGCCCATGCCAAACGGGATCTTGGTGCTGTCGCCATGCACGATGTCGATCATCGACTCGTCGATGCCGAGCATTTCGGCCACCACCTGTGGGAAGGCGGTCTCATGCCCCTGCCCGTGGCTGTGGGCGCCGACCATCACGCTGATCGTGCCGGTGGCGTTCACCCGCACGGTGGCCGCGTCGTAAAGACCGGCGCGTGCACCGAGCTGCCCGACAAGGTTCGACGGCGCAATGCCGCAGGCCTCGATAAAGCAATTCACACCCAGACCGCGCAGCTTGCCCTTGGCCTCGCTCTGCGCGCGGCGCGCGGCAAAGCCTGCCACATCGGCCAGCTCGACCATCTTGTCCATGGTGGCGTTGTAATCGCCGGTGTCATAGACCACGGCCACCGGTGTCTGATACGGGAACTCGGTGACAAAGTTCTGCCGCCGAAGCTCGATCGGATCGACGCCCAGCTCACGCGCGGCCTTGTCGATCACCCGCTCCAGCTGGAACGTTGCCTCAGGCCGGCCCGCGCCGCGATAGGCGTCAACCGGAACTGTATTGGTGAAGACCGCCTTGACGTTCACGTAGACTAGCGGCGTCTTGTAGTTGCCGGCCATCAGCGTGCCATGCAGCCAGGTTGGCACCGACGGTGCAAACGTGCTGAGATAGGCGCCCATGTTGGCATAGGTCTCGGTCCGGACAGCGGTAAAGTTGTTGTCCGCATCCAGCGCCAGTTCGATCTTGGTCACGTGGTCACGGCCATGCGCGTCCGACATGAACGCCTCAGACCGGCTCGACGTCCACTTGACCGCACGGTTGATCTGGCGCGCGGCAAAGGTGCAGAACGCTTCTTCGGCATAGTGGAAGATCTTGGTGCCGAAACCGCCGCCCACATCGGGCGCCACGACGCGCAGCTTGTGCTCGGGGATGCCCAGCACAAACGCGCCCATCAACAGCCGGATCACATGCGGGTTCTGGCTGGTGGTGTAGAGCGTGCTCTCATCGTTCGAGCGGTTGTAGTCGCCCACCGCCACGCGCGGCTCCATTGGGTTGGCGACCATGCGCTGGTTCACCAGCTCAAGCGTCGTCACGTGGGCCGCGTCGGCAAAGGCCTGATCCGTGGCTTCCTTGTTCTCTTCGACAAAGCCCCAGTCATAGCAGAGGTTGTCGGCGAGATCGTCGTGCACCTTGGTCGATCCGGGCGCGAGGGCCGCCTTCATGTCGACAACCGCCGGCAGTTCGGTGATGTCCACGTTGATGGCCTCGGCCGCGTCGCGCGCCTGTTCCAGCGTGTCGGCGACAACGGCTGCGATCGGGTCACCCACATGGCGCACCTTGCCTTGTGCCAGAACCGGGTGGGCCGGTTCTTTCATCGGCTCGCCGTGCTTGTCGGTCACCTGCCAGCCGCAGGGCAGACCGCCGACGCCTTCGAAATCGGCGCCGGTAAAGATACGCTCGACCCCGGGCATCGCCGCGGCGGCGCTGGTGTCGATGCTGTTGATGGTTCCATGCGCCACGTCGGAGCGCAGGAAGTACACATGCGCCTGTCCGTGGACGTTGATGTCGTCAGTGTATTGACCGTTCCCGGTCAGAAAGCGGACGTCCTCGCGCCGCTTCGGGCTTGCGCCAATGCCATGATCCTTCGGCATGTTCGGTATTCCTCCCATAGGTCGGTGCACCTGATAGCGCACCGTGAATGCAAAATGTCGGACGCGCCGTCAGGGCGCGCCACGGTTCAAATCACTCAGCCGCAACCGGTGTGACGGCCTGGCCGCTGGCGGCCATGATCGCCTTGACGATGTTGTGGTAGCCCGTGCAGCGGCAGATATTGCCTTCGAGATAGTCGCGGATTTCCGCCTCGGTCGGCTTGGGGTTGTCCTTCAGCAGCGCCGCCGCCGACATCACCATACCCGGCGTGCAGAAGCCGCATTGCAGACCGTGGTGGTCCTGAAACGCCTGCTGGATCACGTTGAGCGACCCGTCTTCGTTGGCCTGGCCTTCGATGGTCGCCACCTCGGCGCCATCGGCTTCGGCGGCGAACATCGCGCAGGCCTTGACCGCTTCGCCATTCACGTGGATCACGCAGGCGCCGCACTGGCTGGTGTCACAGCCCACATGGGTGCCGGTCAGGCGCAATTCGTCGCGCAGGAAATCGGTCATCAGCATGTTGCCGGGGACCTCCTTGGCAACGGCCTTGCCGTTCACCGTCATTGATACTTTTGCCATGTAACTCCTCCCTGGAATTCGTATGTCTGTCTGTCCGTCCCGGCCGCGCAGGCTCAGGACGATACGATCCGTTTCAGCCAGCCCTTTTTCT
>JAAUYB010208164.1_pt1 | contig 28365 bp, 25 predicted proteins | sample 7278071 | NCBI WGS metagenome assembly JAAUYB01 (sample SAMN14350121, study PRJNA611818) | marine sediment metagenome | isolation source: surface marine sediment (1.8m) | place: French Polynesia: Moorea | collected 2018-08 | reverse complement strand
TGCGTTTCTCAAGAATGAAGGTTTTGGTGGATTCGCCGACGACCAGTCGAAACCCCGGAACCTCAGTATCGGTTACAAAGATCCGGCTACCGTTTGAACTGGTGACCGCGTCCACGTATTTTAGGCTTAGCTAGGCGCGTTGCCGTTGATCTTTCATCCCGAAAACCTCCTTTGGCCAGGTTCGACGCATGCGCGACCCTGGATAAGGTACAACTGGACCTCGCAACGGTCAAACCGGCGAGCCTGTTGGGCTTTACATACGGCTATCTCCAACAAAAAGAATGGCTTTGGCCGTACTTGGCCGGAAATCGGTCACCAGCGGTCAAGCAATTTCAAGAATAGAAATCGTTGATTTCACCCCCTGTGTAATCTACATACCCTTACAAACCGCTGATTTCACCCCCTATGTAATCTACATAGGGGGTAGATTCATCGTGACAAGACCCTCATGGGAAAAATGCCCTTCGAATTCAGCGATCTCAAGGGGTATGTAAATTTCATAGGGGCCTGCATCGGCGATTTCCAGGGGTCAGTAGACTACGCGGGCTCGACATCAACGATTTATAACCCTATGTAGATTGCATAGGGCGCCGAATCGAACGGGGAAACCTGATGACGGATTTCCCCAGGTGCCTTTCCGGGTGTATATTCATTATAATAGGGCCGCCGGGAGGTATGCGTCATGTTGAATACGCGACCTGTTTTTTTGGTGGGCGCCGAGCGATCGGGCACAACACTGTTGCGCCTTATGTTGGATTACCACCCCGAGGTGGCATTCCACGGTGAATTCGAGTACATTGTGGACATGGTCGAAGACGACGGTCGCCTGCCTTGTATGGATCGGTATCTGACCTGGTTGCGCGGTCACCGCATCTTTCAAGATTCCGGGTTCACCATCGACGAGGCCTTGGATTACCCGACCTTGGCCAATAGTTTCCTGCACCAGAAGCGGCAGCGCGACGACAAGCACCTGGTCGGCGCCACGGTCCATCACCATTATCACCGCTTGCTGCATCTCTGGCCGGAAGCCCGCTTCCTGCATATTGTAAGAGACCCGCGCGACGTCGCCCGTTCCACCATCGGTATGGGTTGGGCCGGGAACGTATGGGTGGGCAGCGACCGCTGGCTGACCGCCGAGCGCATCTGGGATGAACTAAAACCCCGGCTCCCCGAAAGCGCCTATCTGGAGGTGCGCTACGAGGCGCTTATTCAAGACCCGCGCGCGCAACTGGAAACGATTTGCGATTTTCTGCAAAAGTCCTTTCACGAGGCCATGTTCTCCTATGCCGAACACACCACCTACGACCTGCCCGATCCCAAGTTGGTCTACCAATGGAAGACCAGGCTGAGCGAGGAGGAGGTCGGCCTCGTGGAATCCAAGGTCGGGGACCTGTTGAGCCGCCGTGGTTACCACCCCTCCGGGTACCCGGCGCAAAAGGTGGACGATGACCGTGCCCGTCACTTGGAATTGCAGAGTCGCTTTTATTGCCGCCACTTCCGCCTGCAGCGGTACGGCGTCCGTTTATTGGCGCTCAACAAATTGGCAAAAGTGTTGCCCGGGGACCGGTTGGCTTCCTGGTGCCGGGAACGTTTCAACAATATCGATCGCGAGTTTTTGAAATGACCGCCCAAGGGAGGACCGGGATGTCCCTGCAAGATGCCTTCTTCTTCGATGCCGCCCGACTTGACCGAATCGCCGAAAAGCGGAGAGAAGCCTACGCCGCCGCCGAACCCTTTCCCCACGCGGTCATCGACGATTTCCTGCCCGTGGACGTCGCCGAGCGCATCCTGGAATATTTTCCTGAGGAAACCAGTCGGGAATGGCTGGAGTTCAAAAACGCTCGCGAAAAAAAACTGGCCAACAATCACGACGCGCTCATGCCGCCCTTGATTCGTCACATCCTGGCTCAGTTCAACGCGGCTGCCGTTTGCGGATTCCTGGAAAAACTTACGGGCATCGAGGGCATCATTCCCGATCCGTATTTCTGGGGCGGCGGCCAACACCAAATCAAACCCGGCGGTTACCTGAAAGTGCATGCCGACTTCAACCGGCATCGCAAGCTGCCGCTGGATCGACGCCTCAACCTGTTGCTTTATTTGAACAAGGATTGGGAGGAAAGCTACGGCGGATACCTGGAATTATGGGATCGGGAAATGAAGGCTTGTGTGCAGCGCATTCTTCCGATCTTCAATCGCTGTGTCATCTTCACCACCACTTCCGATTCCTACCACGGGCACCCGGAACCATTGACCTGCCCGGAAGACCGAACCAGGAAGTCGTTGGCGCTGTACTACTACACGGCCGGAAGGCCGGAGACGGAACAGAACGAACCCCATACCACCATCTTCAAGCAGCGCCCGGGAGAAGGCTTCCGCGAGAGCAATGAAGGTCTGACCGTGAAGACCGTGGCCAAAAAGTTGCTGCCGCCGATTATATTGGACGGTATCCGCGCGGTGAGGGGCCGAAAGTAACCATGGAAAACCGCCGCCGCGACTAGGCTTCCGCCGGAGCTCCCTTCGGGGCGACGATCACCTTGTAGATGCGGCGCTTGTCCGCCTTGGCGATTTCGATTTTGCGACCGCCGATCATGCAGGTGTCGCCCACATTGGGGATGCGGCCCTCGTTGTTGAAGATATAGCCGCCCACCGTGTCTACGTCCTCTTCATCCACATCCACCTCAAAGATCTCGCAGAAGTCTTCCAGCAGCACCTTGCCGTCGACAAGATGACTGCCGTTGTTAAGGGGAATGATTTCATCGGAATCAGGTTCCTCGTGCTCGTCGTGGATTTCCCCGACGATTTCTTCCACCAGGTCTTCCAGCGTGATCAGGCCCGCCGTACCGCCGAATTCGTCCAGCACGATGCCCACCTGACTGCGCTTTTGCAACATCTCCTGCAGGAGATCGCTGATGGGTTTGTTCTCCGGAATGAACATGATGGGCTTGATATAGTCTGTAATCGGGTGGTCGCTGTCCATGACCTCGGTGAAGTCTTTGAATCGGATAAAACCTTCGATCTGGTCGATGTCGCCGCGGAATACCGGCAGGCGCGAGTATTTGCTGTGTTTGAAGGTTTCCAAAATCATGCTGTTGCTCATGTCGTGATCGATGCAAACCATGTCGGTACGCGGCGTCATGACCTCGCGAACCACGGTATCGCCGAAGTCGATCACATTGCGCAACATACTCTTTTCTTTTTCCTCGATGATGCCTTCCTCGGTACCGGCGCGCAAAAAGGCTTTGACATCCTCGGGGTCCTCGTCCTCGTCCTCGTCTTCCAGTTGGCGACCGTGGGCCGCGAACCGGTGCATCGTCCAAATCAGCGGCGTTTCCAGGGCGTAGAGCCAGCGCATGGTGGGAAACAGTTTGGTGACCAGCGCTTCGGCGAAATAAGCGGCAACGGCGTTGGGCAGCAGAAGGTCGAAGATCACCAGGTAGAGCAGGAAAAGAAGGCCGCCGACCAGGGAGATATCCGGTTTGAGGGTAATCACCGCGGCGCCCAAAAGGAACAGGCTGAACTTATCGAAAATCTGTGAAGCCAGGCTCAATTTCAAGGGGTCGTCCAAATAGACTTTGAGACCGATGTGATTTTGCTTGGAACGTTCGGCAAGCGATAAGAGTGAGATTTGACCCAGGCCGTTAAAGCCCGCTTTCAAAAGATTGTTCAGTAACCGCAGCAGCACAAGCAGGGCAATGATTACCGGCAAGGCCGATAGATACGCGTCATCCAATGACTATTTCCTCCTCTCTCCAAAATATGGACTCAGCTTGTTCTTGAGGTCAGATTGCAATTCCATCATCTCACCGTTATCTGTTTCGTGGTCGTAGCCGAGCAGATGCAACACCCCGTGCAGCAAAAGAAAGCGCAACTCTTGCCCTAAACCGTGACCGATTTCCTCTGCCTGGCGCCTGGCTTGCGAAGCGGAGATGACGATGTCGCCGAGGTACCTGGGTTCGCCTTCCAGGTAAGGCGCACCACTTGGAAAGGACAGTACATCGGTCGTCTTGTCGCGATCGCGATATTGGTGGTTCAGCCCGCGAACTCTTTCGTCCGTGGTCACCAAAACGGCCAGTTCCGGGTCATCCACATCGAGACAGGTGCAGAGATCACGCAAAAACTCGTTCAGACACAAGTCCGGCGGCGGATCGTCTTCGCTTTCCCAGATCAAATCGGCTATTTGGGGTTCGGTATTCATTGATAGCTTTGAGACCAACATACAAACAACTTCTTCCTCAGTATATCATTTTACCCATGTTCAACGAAAAATTTGTGACAAAGACCCCCGATTACTTCATTTCCCCGCCGTAAACCTGTATAAATAAGCCCGGGCGAAGCATCTCAAGCCTCGCTTCGCCTCGTGACGGATAAGCCGGAGTTACACGATGCCCTGGTGGATATGGTTGGTTTTCTGTATGGTTGCCGAGGAACCCGTCAGTCAATGGCAGGTATCGGTCCGGCCGGACATCGCTCTGGTTCGTTCCAACGGCCAATCGGTCATGATCAAAGGCGCCGAACTGTATATCTACGACAACCAGGGCACGCCCCTTCGCAACGTCACCCTGGCTTTCGCACCGGATCGAGCGTTTGTAGGGCCGCAAGACTATGTTTGGGTCCATGACGGCGAGGGTCTGTTGGGTCGCCTGAACGACAACTACAATCTGGCCTGGCAGCGGGAGATGGTGCCGCCTACCGTTCCGCCGTTCATTTTCGGCGACCTCCTGGCTTTCGCGGGGGGAAATGATGTCTTCCTGCTGACGCCCGAAAACGGCAATGCTCGTTATTCTCGCCGTACCCCGCGCCCGGTTTCCGGTCTGGCGTCCCTGGACGAATGGTTGTTGATCTCCGACGGCGGTAAGTGGGTTCTGGCCTGGGCGCCCGCCACGGGCCTGGAACAGACCCGCTATGAGGACAAGGGCGATCTGCGCTTTGCAGAACGCGCCCCCACCGGCGAGGTAGCGCTTACCTTCCCAAAGGGCAGGATCGAGGTAACCTATCGCGGCATACGTTCCAAGTGGCGTCGCGATCATCATATCGACATCGCCGTGCCGCCCATCTGGCTCTACAACATCCGCCGGCCGCAACTGTTGGTAGCCACCCGGGGACGCCGAGTTACCGCCTACGGAATCAACGGTCGCATCCTTGCCTCCCACTTACTCAAGAACCGCGTCGCCGCGCTGATTCCCTTTCACGACAATCGGGTTCTGGTAATCCCCGAGGAAAGCGCCGGGATGATCTGGTACCATGGCGAGAAGCGCAATTTCATTACCGAGGATCTACCTGAAACCATACGCTTCATGGCTTTTAAGGGCGAGTATGTGCTGCTGGTAGACTACAGCGGCATGGTTCGCCTGTACAAGACCACGCGTCCCGGAACCTGAGCCGCCGCAAGGAGTCCATTTTTGTGTTTCAATCGTGAATACGGTGTGGTCTGACACCAACGGCAATGGTATGATATGCCGGTAAATTGCAGCCCCCATGAAAGGAGTATCTATGGGCAAGTTCGTAGTCGGTATAATTGGTGGCGCCTGTGCCGGATCTGAAATCGCCTCAACCCTGGCCGATCTGGGTATGGAGGTCGTGGTTTTCGAGCAAAACCCTCTGCCGTACGGCAAAATCGAGGACGGCCTGCCGCGCTGGCACCGTAAATTGCAAGCTCGCGAGCGTAAAAATATCGACAGCAAGCTGGATCGTCCCGAAATCCACTTTGTCCCCAGCTGTAAGATCGGTGAAAGCGTCAGCGTGGAGGACCTGGACAAAGAATGGAATTTCGCCATGGTCGTCATGGCCAACGGCGCCTGGCGCGACCGAGCCCTACGCGTACCCGACACCGATCGGGTGACCGACGACAGCCTGGTTTACCAGAACAAACTGGTGTATTGGTTCAATCACTATCACGAGCGGAATTTCGACGGGCATCGCTACACCATTCCCAAGGACCCCGTCATCATCGGCGGCGGGCTGGCCAGCATCGACATGGCCAAGATCTGCCAGTTCGAAATGTTCAACGCAGCCGTTGTGGAGCGGGGGCTGGAACCCGTGGATGTGGAAACGCTGGAACACCGGGGGGTACGCAAGGCAGCCGAGAACCTGGGCCTCGACTATGACGACCTGGGCATTCGACCCGCCCGCCTGTTCTACCGCAAGCGCGTTATCGACATGCCCCTGGTTCCTCTCGGCGACGCGCCCGATCCCGTCAAGGTAGAGAAAGCAAAGGCCATTCGTCAAAAAATCATTAAAAACTCCACGACCAAATACGGCTTCGAGGTAATCGAATTTCACTCGCCCGCAAGCCTGCGCTTTGAAGGCAATACCGTCACCGGCGTCACCTTCGACCTGTGCTATTGGGACGACGGCTTCAAGAAGACCGGCGAACAGGAAACGGTGGACACAAGCATGGTGATCAGCTCCATCGGCAGCGTCCCCCAACCCATCGAGGGCATCCCCATGGACGGTGAGCTGTATCAGTGGGACGAAACCTTCACCGGCGCCGTCACCGGCCTACGCAACTTCTATTGCGTGGGCAACGCCATCACCGGCCGCGGCAATATCAAAGACAGTGCCGCGAACGCCAGACGCTTGGGCGCGGTGGTCACCGCCGGAATCACCGAGGAAGAACTTATCTACGAGAAATGGTTCCGCGCCCAGGAAGAGGAAGCTCGCGAGCACGTGGAGAAGATGATCACCTTTTTGCAGCAGATGCCCGATACTTCTGACGCCCAGCGTCAGAAAATTCAGGAACTGACACAAAAGCACTGGGAAAGCATCGGTTATACGGGTTATGCCGCCTGGCGTGACGCAATACTTGCAAAGCGATGATTTAGCTTTCCTGGTAATTTTCCGATGATAGGGTTACATTACCTTGAAAGGTCTCGTCCCGGGAGCTGAGAGGTAATGCTCTATCGGCCCTCGGCCTGTATTCATTTCTACTAACTCACGGCAAACATTCGCTTTTTCGTGGGTTTGGTTCGGTGCAACCCCTTGACCTGTGCACGAGGTTGCCGTTATAGTGAAGTGCGTGAAAAACACCATATCGGCATATGTTGGGAATTAAGGGTTGAAATTGGGTTGAGAAGGTGTTCATCGATGATTCATACGCTTGTTGTCACTCTTGGGAAACTTGGAGAATCACTGATCGAATCTTCAGAAAAGATTTTCGGCAGTGCAAACAATGTAGACTGTTTCTGTCTCGACTGGGCAGATGATTTGGAAACCAGCAGGGCCGGCCTGCAAAAACGCATCCAACAATTGGAAGGGAACGGAGGCATTCTGCTGCTGACCGACATGTTAGGCTGTTCATCGACCAATATCTCCTTGGATTTTCTCGAAAAGGATAAGGTAGAGGTGCTGACCGGCGTCAACCTACCCATGCTCATCAAAGCAACGACCTTGCCGGCAAACTTGAGCCTGGCTGAGGCGGCCCGTCGCGTGCGGACCCAAGGTCAAAAGTCCATTTATATCACCAGCGAAATGTTGTAGGTGGTCACATATGATTGAGCAACAAATCGAGATTACCAATAAAAAGGGCCTGCACGCTCGTGCGGCGGCAAAGTTAATCAACCTGACCCATAACTTCGATTCAGAGGTTATGGTCATCCGCGGCGACGACGAGGTTAATGGAAAAAGTATTCTGGGCCTGTTGATGCTGGCGGCGCAGAAAGGCTCCTGGCTGACCATCAAAGTCAACGGCCATGATGAATCGGAGGCCATGGAGCAAATCAAGACATTGATTGAATCGAAGTTCGAGGAATCGGAATAACTCAATGAAAGCGCTAAAAGGTATCGGAGTTGCAAACGGCATTGCCATCGGCAAGGCATTGCTCATTTTGGACGAAGATACCGTTGTCTTTGACGAGGTCGTCGGTGATTCCGGAGTAGAGCGCGAGATCGAAGCCTTTCGATCGGCGGTGGACATGGCCAAGTCCCAGATCCGTGCCATCAAAGACCGCGTCAAAGACAAAATCGGCGAGGAACACGCATTTATTTTCGATACCCATATCCTGTTACTGGAAGACCGTACGCTGGTCAACGAAACCGTCAACTACATCACCAAGAACAAGTGTAACGCCGCCTGGGCCTTCAGCGAGGTTCTCATGAACCTGCTCAAAGAGTTCAGCGCTCTGGGTGATTCCTATTTCGTGGAACGCGGCAACGATCTCAAGGATGTGGGCAAACGGGTACTGAAAATTCTAAGAGGGGCAAAAGAGTTCGGTTTCACGAACTTACAAAACGATGTCATCATTATTGGTAGCGACTTCGGGCCGTCCAACATCACGCGTTTCGACAAACCCCATATCAAGGGCTTCGCCTCCGATGTGGGCGCGCAGACAACGCATACGGCCATTATTGCAAAGGCGCTCGAATTGCCCGCGGTTGTAGGGCTTCATGATGTCTCCAAGCGTGTCAACTCCGGCGATACCATCATCTTGGATAGTTTCGCCGGCAAGGTTTTTGTCAATCCCAACACCGAAACCTTGGAGAAGTACCAGAAGTTGATGACAATTTACGACGAAGAAAAAGCCGGCTATCGCAAGGAAATCCGCAAGCCGGCCGTCAGCCTGGACGGCCTCGAAATCGAATTACTGGCCAATATCGAATTGCCCAACGAGGCGGACGGCGCTTTGGAAAACGGCGCTCAGGGCATCGGGCTCTATCGAACCGAATTCCTCTTCCTGAAACACTCGCCGGAATTGCCGACCGAGGCCATCCACTACGAGACCTATTGTGAACTGGCCGAAAAGTTGGGTGACCGCCCTCTGACCATTCGCACCCTGGATCTGGGCGGGGACAAGTTCTTCCACCGCACCTTCCGGCGCGAGAAGGAAGCCAATCCCGTCATGGGCCTGCGAGGGGTGCGCCTGTGCCTGGCTCGAAGCGACATCTTCCGCGACCAGTTGCGCGCCGTCCTGCGAGCGGCCCATAAATATAGGAACATCCGCATCATGTTTCCCCTGCTCAGCGGGGTGAAGGAATGGCACTCGGTCAAGGCCTATATGCACAAGGTCATGGACGAAATGCGCGAGGAAGGCACCGAATTCAGGGAAGATCCCAAACTGGGGGCCATGATCGAGGTGCCGTCCGCGGCCATGGTTTCCGATTTCCTGGCAGCCGAGATGGATTTCTTCAGCATCGGCACCAACGACCTGTTGCAATACTTCCTGGCAATCGATCGCGCCAACGATGATGTCAGCTACCTCTACGATCCCTTCCATCCAGGGTTTGTACGCCTGTTGTCTTTCATCATCGAGGCGGCCAACCGGCACGGCATCGACGTCAGTTGTTGCGGGGAAATGGCATCCTCGCCGCTTTACGCCTCCCTCCTGATCAAATTGGGACTACGGCGCCTGTCCATGAACCCGGCATCCCTGCCGATCATCCACCATATGATCCGTTCGCTCGACTTTGTGAAGCTGGAGAACCTGGTGCCCGCCACCGAGTCCGTCGGACCGACCGGACCCAAAACCAGGGCTGCCTTCAGGGAGGCGCTGAAGACCATGCTGACCGCGAACGACTACCAAAGCCTGATCGGTGAATATGCCGATGACTAGGCAGCGGTTGCCTTCCATCTGAACGGGCTTCCCCGCCCATAAACGGAGATAGATTTATGCTATGGATGCTGTCGGCGATTATCGGCCTTCTGGTCGGCCATGTGGTCCGCCGCTTCACCCCCGCACTGCTTGGTGAAAAAAAACGCGAAATGCCCTTCAAGGGCCCTTGGGTCGAACTGATCGGGGCCGCCCTTTTCGTACTTGTTTACGCTCTTCGGGGTGTTGACCCGTCCCAATTGAAGTGGTACCTCTTCACCACCTTGCTGCTGGCCATCGCCACCGCCGATGCGCATCGCAAATATGTACCCACCGGAGTCTGTTGGACAGGAACCGTCCTGGGTCTGATCCTGGTCGGCATCTTCCCGCGCGATATTCTCGATCTCCTTGCGCAGGGCGATTTCATTGCCATATTCGGTTTCTCTGCCGACGCCGGCGCCGTGCCGGGCATCATCCTCTCGGTGAGCGGCGCGCTCATGGGTTTCCTGGAAATCTGGTTCATTCGCCGGCTTTTCTATTCCCTGGCCGGATTGGAAGCCATGGGCCTGGGCGATGCCTACATCATGATGATGGTCGGCGCCTGGCTGGGCCCCCAGGGTGTGGTTTTCGCCCTTCTCCCCGCCTGCATCTTCGGCATCGCCTACGGCATGATCCGAAAAGCTCTGTTCGGAGTCTCCCACCTGGCGTTCGGCCCCGCCCTTGCCATGGGCTCTCTGTTTCTTCAACTGTTTGCGGATCGCGTTATCGGTGCGATTGCCGGCCTGAACAACCTGCTTTACAGCCTGCCCCCGCTTGCTCTGCTCGCCTTCTCGCTGTTCCTCGTGTTCCTGTTGATATTCCTTGTCCTGCGCATGCGCAGAAAAAGTGCAGAATATGCCGGCCAGATTGAAGAAGACTACAAAGAAATCGACGAAAAGATGGGGCAGTGAATCAGAGGGCGGCGCCTGCCCTCTCGGGGGAACGGTTCCGGGCGGTCTTTCGTCTCGCTCTGCCTATCATCGCCGGAATGGGCTCACAGAACCTGCTCAATCTGGTAGACACCGCCATGGTCGGCTCTCTGGGAACAGCATCCCTGGCAGCCGTGGGTATCAGCAGCATGGCCGTCTGGGTGATTACATCCGTATTGCAAGGACTGGGGCCCGCCGTTCAAGCGGTCACCGCGCGCCGCCTGGGCGAGGGTAAGATCGAACGCCTGCATCAGGCCATGGTCAATGCCGGTTACCTGGTGATACTGGTGGGCATTCCCTACACCTGGCTCCTGTTGGAACTGGTGCCCGTCATCTTCGGTCTGCTGACTACCAACCGGGAGATTTTTGCGATCGGGGTCAGCTACACCAACATTCGCCTCTATACCGTGGTGATCATCGGCGTCAACTTCTGCTTCCGGGGTTATTTCAACGGTCGAAAACAGTCGATCCTGTACATGCAAACCCTGTTGCTGATGCACCCGATCAACATGGTGCTCAACTTTCTGCTGATCTTCGGTCACCTGGGCCTGCCGGCCATGGGCGCCGACGGCGCCGCACTGGGTACCGCAATCGCAACCACCCTGGGCTGCCTGAACTACATACGCCTCATGCTGAAGCACCGAAACAAGAGCTTTTCCATGTCGCCCCGCGAACTGTCCACTCGCACCATGGGCGCATTAGTACGCATCGGCCTGCCGTCCTGCGTCCAAATCCTGTCTCTGGCCCTGGGTTACCTGGTTTTCTTCCGCATCGCCGAACTGGTCGGGCCTGAGGCTCTGGCCGCAACCAACGTACTGATCAATCTGAACCTGGTCTGCATCCTGGTTTCTCTTGGACTGGGCATCGCCACGATTACACTCGTGGGAAACGCCCTTGGCGAAGGCAAACCGGCTGAAGCCAGGCAATGGGTCAAAAGTACGGCATTTATCGCCTGCACCGGCATGGCCGTGATCGGATCGATTCTGGCCGCATTCCCCACCACCTGGCTCACCCTGTTCACGCGAGAGGAAGCCGTGATTTCCATCGCCGTCATTCCCCTGGTACTGATGGGCCTCAGCCAGGTACTCGATGCGGCGGGCATTATCTTGTCTCATGCGCACCTGGGCGGAGGCGCCTCGAAAACGGTGATGATCATTTCCTTTGTCAACCAATGGCTGATCCTCCTACCGGCATGCTATATCTGGGTGACCTGGTTCCAAGGAGAGCTCTTGCAACTGTGGATCTGCATGGTCATCTACCGACTGCTGCAAGTGGTGAGTTACCTGATCAGCATCCGCCGGGGCGGCTGGTTGAAGGTAGCGCTTTAATACGGCTTACGCCGTGTTGCGCAAACTGCTTGACTGTACATATGTCCTGGACGTCGCGCGGTAACAAAAACATAACAGCGGAGCAAGAACCCGCAACGGTGCGTAGCTTGCGGCCCTTTTCAAAGAAACGCTACATGTCAAAGTGGCGATCAGCCGATACAAATGGTATAATGGGAAAGCTTTCATGGCTTGATTGATTATGACGGTGTCATGGTCTTCTTGATGCGATCAATCTATACTACCGGACGCCGATTCATCCTGATGTCTTTGGGTTCACTGCAAGGAGGTCTTTTATGATCACTAAAGTCAATGTGTCCAGGCAAGATGTCGAGGACACCATTGCTCAAGCTCTGGCTGAGTTCCGCAGCCAGCATAATAAAGAACCCTCTCACCTGGTCTTGGGGCGTATTGCGTATGAAGAGTTCCGCAATATGCAGAAACTGAGCGGTCAAGAAGAAAGCCCAACCAGTTATAAGGGCCTTGAAATCGCGGTTCTCGAAGAGCCGCCCAACACGCTTGCCATTGGGTCGCGACCCGACTAATTCATTCATTTCTGATGCGTATCGGGATGCACCTGTCGGGTGCCCCGATTCGCATGAAACCTTCCCTGCCCTGTCTCACACGGATAAACCCAGAAATTGACAACGCAACTGAAATAAGTGTCGATTAGGGGCAGAAGACAGAGTGGTACTGCGCCCGATTCAGGTCTGCCTCAGGGTCAATTTGAAATCGCAGCAGCGGCCGTCCTCATCGAAGCGAGCGGCCAGTTCGGGGAAGTCGCTCGGGCGTTTGCGTTCGATAATCAACGCGGGCCGTTTGGCCTCGGGGATGCTCGCCAACACGCCGTCGTCCTCACGTAATTTGTCGAACTTGGAACCTGCAAATTGCATCTCGGTGGTCAGGGAACGGTAGTTCTTTTTGCGAACCATGAAATGGATGTGCGGCGGACGTCGGAAACCATAATTGCCGTAGGGTGCCGGCATGATGGTTTTGAAGAAATAGCCGCCGTTTTCATTGGTGATCACCCTGCCGAAATAGGCGAAGTTGGGGTCCAGGGAAACGCCCCGTTGGCGTTCATGCTTGTAATGACCCTTGTGATCGCATTGCCAGATTTCTACCGTTGCACCGGCAATGGGTCGACAGGCCTCATCCTGTACACGCCCGAAGACAAAAAGGGTTTCCCCGACGGGTTTTCCCGAACCGCCTCCGGTCAGATCGAAGGTATCGGGGATTTCCTCGGGATAGAAGGGGCCGGGCCCCGTGGCGGCGGTGTAGGACTCGCAATCAGCAAAGGCCGATTGAAAGGCCGTCAATGACAAAGCGCCCAGCGATGATGCCAAAAGTTCTCTTCTGGATACCATGAAAACCTCCCCTATTTCGAAACTCCTCTTACAATGTACGTCTCAATGTAACGAGGGGATGTAAAACAATGTAAAGACTTGCAATCTTAATTCAGGGCGAGTTGTCGGGTCTTTAGCGACCGGGTGCTTTTCCTTGAGCCCCGGCCGCTCCTTATCGATCGATTCTCAAGCCGGTTGAGCCTCAGGATTGGTCATGGCGATCATATTGACCGGCAGGGTCCAACCGCGCTTCCGGCAGGCTTCCACGCAGGCGGCATTGGCCAGGCGCTTGACATGATAGTAATCGTCGTCGATGTCCGAATCCATGTCTACGCGAACCAGAAAGTTGAGCGCGTTCAAGCTGGGCTCTTTGAACTCGATGAGAATGTGCTTCAGGCATTCGCCGGCGCGACGGCCGCTGAACTTATCGCGGATGGATTGTTCCAGCACCCGGCGGATCTCTTCCTCGGTGCAGATATCCCAATGCCGGATATCGATGCCGAAATTAAAGATGACGCCGTAGCTGCCCATGGAGAAGTTCATGGGTTTCATGGTCAGGAACTGTTGTGTCTCCCAAATGTGAATGGTACCGCCCGCGGTGCGGACATGCACCACCTCCGGGGTTTGTAACATCACCTTGCAGTGGATACCGTTGTCGAAAAACAACCAGTCTCCTTCTTTGCAGGGAAACCAGGGTTCGCTCTCACCCTCGGGTCGAGAGGTCAGTGTCGCGATTCGGTCCAGACTCAAGCGAAGTTCACCGCCACGCAGGGCGGGGTTGACCAATTTGGAATAGAGGTTGAGAGAGGCCACCTTCCAAGGCAGGCCGTTGTAGATGACGCGTTCGCCCTCGCGCACGCTGCCCAGGTTCAACAACAGGCGCAACTCGCTCAAAAATTGGGGAACCCAGTCTTTCAAACGCAGTGCAACCCCGATCAGAATGATTACGGCCAGGCCTAAAAGAATCCAGTCGCCGACTGCGTAAAGCGTAAACAAAACCCCGCCCAGGGCCACGACCCCGGTGAGGAGGTGCAGGGAATACAAGACCACGCGCAGGCTGACCTTCTGGCTCTTTTCTTCCGAGGTATGCGTCATTCGCATCATGGTTCGGGTAAAAGCCCGCATCAGCAAGATCAACAGGGTTGCAACCAAAGCTGCAAGGATGAGATTACGCCCTCGGCCTTTGAAAAACGAGGCGGCCCCCTGCGACAAAAGATCGACCACGGAAGACTTATCATCCATCAACTCGTTCAGTTTGAATCGGGCCACGCCCAGGTCGCGCTCTATATCCTCATGGTGTTGCAGCCAGGCCTGCTCCAATTCCAGGAAGTTCCTTTGCGTATTGGGCCCCATTTCGTTGAGTCCGGTCTTCAGCCTGGCGATCGTGTTCAAAGCCGCTTCTGTTTCCTCCAAGCGTTCCGTGTAACGCGTCACGGTGGTGCGGTGTTGTTCTATCTGGCGCGGTCGCTCGGACAACTCTTTCAGGGAATCGAAGAGCGGTTTGGCGATATCCAATAAATCACCCTGCCAGTCGAGAGTTTCCTCTTCCTCGGCATAGAAACCGTCAATCTTGCGTCCGCCGGTGGCAATAGACTCGAAGTCCTCCTCCAAGGAGGCGATCTGATTGACCAGTTCTTCCAACTGCTCGGCTGTCGCCTCGTCCTTGGGCTGGGCCAGAACCCGGGCTTCCAAATCCGCCTTGTCGCGGTTTTTTTCAATGATCATTTCCTGTAGGTCGTGGAGACGGGCGCGGGCGTCCTGGTCTCGTTGTTCCTGGTTCTCCGGGGCCGGTGTTTGTTGTTGGGCGATAAGGGGGCAGGAAACCCAAAGCAGACAAAACAGGGCGGGCGCCCGCATGGCGGGCAGTAGATTACTCATAATATCGAACTCCGGTAGGATATTTATTGCCGGGTCAATGGATGGATCGGTTGTCGCCCGGCGGAAAAACAGTCGAGGATAACTTTTGCCTGAAGCCATTATAAATCTTTTTATGTCCCGACTTCATCAGCTCTGAATGTATCCCTACGGGGGGATACCTAATTAATTGCGGCCGATTCGAGGAGGATCTATCCGCGATTTTGACGAAACGACGGCAGGTGCTCGATTTTTTTAAGCTTGCGCCAAAGGGTGGTGCGATCGATGCCAAGTTGCCGGGCCGCCCCCGCGATATTACCCTCGTGGGCATCCATGGCGGCCTCGATCGCATATGCTTCGATCTCGGCCAGGGTTTTCGGCGCCGTATCTTGCGTTTCAGCGAGGGTCAAAGAAACCGGGTTCGCTCCCAGGTGACAGGGCTCAATGATCCCGGCGGCGCGACTCTTGATGGCGGCCAGCCGAAGGACATTCTCCAATTCGCGCACATTGCCGGGCCATTCCCGCGTCAACAGAGCACTCAGCGCCTCCTGGGATAGTTGGGGACGGCCTTTGTCGTCATTGAACGAGGCGCATATATGATCTAAAAAATGCTCGACCAGTGCGGGGATATCGCTTTTGCGCTGATCTAAGGGCGGGATATTGAGGCGGGCGCCGGCAAGGCGGTAATACAGATCGCCGCGAAAGTTTCCCGCTTGAACCGCTTCCTCCAAGGGCCGGTTGGTAGCGGCCAGGATACGGACGTCCACCCGACGAACCTTGTCTTCTCCCAGTCGCTGGATTTCTCCCTGTTGAAGGACGCGTAATAACTTGGCCTGCGTGGTGGCGGGCAGTTCGCCGACCTCGTCCAAAAGCAGGGTGCCGCCGTCCGCTTCCTCGAAGAACCCGCGCCTGTCATTGGCGGCGCCGGTGAATGCGCCGCGCTTGTGGCCGAACAACTCGCTTTCCACCAACGACCGGGAAAGGGCCGCGCAGTTGATCTTCAGGAAGGCCGCGCGTGAACGCGAACCGCGCGCTTGCAGGGCATCGGCAAAACGCTCCTTGCCTACCCCGGACTGACCGGTGATCAGGACGGGCAGGTCATAGGGCGCAACCTGCTCCACCAGGTCGTAGAGTTCCTGCATGGTCGGATGGGCGCCGATGATTCCTTCCAGTGAGGTCCGATCGCGCAGGCGTTTCTTCAGCGCCTTCTCACGGCGAAGGTCGCGAAAGAGTTCAATGCCGGCCAGGGTTTTCCCGTCCGGTCCTTTCACCAACAGCATGCGGGTATGGGCATGCAGTAGATGTTGATTGGATTTGCCGCGATAATAAAGGTCAAGCGTGGTGTCTTTCTGCCTGCCTTCCAGTGCCGCGGTCAAGGGACAGGCGTTGGAGCAGGCCGGGGAGTTCATCATCTTGCGACACTGACAACCCACCGGCTCCCGGCGGCGATAACCCAGCAGGTCGCGAGCCACCCGATTCATGGCCAGGATCTGTCGATCGGGAACGGCAATCACCAGAACCCCGTCAGAAACGGCATCCAGCATACCGGTCACCAGGGGATGGGCCAACATACTGTCCAGATCGGCGGTGGGTAAACAGATCTCCAAACAAACCTCCGGGTTGCACCTGTTGTATGATGCAACACAAGCGTTGCAACTTGCAACAAGAGGTTGCACGAGCTTTTTAAAAGAGGAGATAAACCAAACCACAGAAGCCGAATGATGCAAGACGGATAACAAGAGTAACCGTATATATCGAAAAGCCGGCACCGAACATGCTCAAGCCAGGGTGGAGTAAGAAAAGCCGTAAAAAGGAGATTACTATGAACTGGGTATCTGTCATCGATCGGGAAGAGCTGAGAGAAAAGGGCGCCGTGATCGCTCGGAAAGAGGGTCGCCAACTGGCTGTCTTTGCCGTGGAGGACCAGGTCTACGCCATCGATAACCGCTGTCCGCATGAGGGTTATCCATTAAAGGAAGGCACGGTGGACGGGAAGTCCTGTGTCTTGACCTGCCAGTGGCATAATTGGAAATTCGACCTGAAGAGCGGTAAGAACCTGATCGGAGAAGACAATGTGCGCACCTACCCGGTTCGCGTTACGGACGGGCAGGTCGAGGTAGACGTCAGCGATCCTTCACCCGAACAGCAGGAAGCCGCCATTCTGGAAGGGCTGATGGTGGGTTTCGAGAAGCGTCAATACGGTCGCATGACCCGTGACGTGGCGCGTTTGGTGAGCACCGGCTTGGACGCTACCCGCGTCGTGGCCGAGGTAATCAGGCGTTGCCATGACAAGGTAGAGTTCGGCACTACCCACGCCTGGGCCGCCGCGGCCGACTGGTTGGCGCTCTATGACGCCGCCGGGGATGACGCGGAACGCCGCGTGATTGCGATTACCGAAATCCTGGACCAGTTCGCCGAGGACACGCTACGCGAACAGCCGTATCCCTATACCCAGGCGGTTCAGGACTTCCGGCCCGAGGGTTTTCTGACGGCTCTGGAAGGCGAAGACGAGAACACGGCCGTCGCCATGGTGCGCGGCCTGTTGCGCGACGGTATGGATTGGGAAGCCCTGGAGCCCTACCTGGTCCAGGCCGGTTTGAACCATTACTACGATTTCGGACACACCATGATCTATATCCAGAAAACGGGTGAGTTGATTCGGCGCCTGGGCGACGACCTGACCGAGGTGTTGGTGCTGCCGTTAATCCGTTCGATCTGTTACGCCACGCGTGAGGACCTGCTGCCGGACTTTCGCGCCTACGCGGGATTCGCGGCGGAAGAACCCTCCTTCGGCGCCTCGGCCCATATTCCCGATTCTCGCGAAATCTACGGCCTGCGGGTCGACAAGATCCTGGCCTGGACCCAAGCGAAAAGCCGCGGCCACAAACCCGAGGCCGTCAGCGAAGCCCTTATGGCCGCTGCCGCGCGCAACCTGCTGCATTTCGACATCCGCTTCCAATTCGCACACAACAATAAGGTCAAAGACAACATCGGCTGGCTCGCCTTCACCCACGGCCTGACCTTTGCCAACGCGGTGCGCACCCTGTGTGCCCGTTACCCGCAATGGTGGTACCGCGGCCTGTTGCAGATGGCATGTTTCATCGGCCGCAACAAGCCCTACGTGACCGAAATCGACACCGACGCCTGGTCGGTGCCCGACACCGGCGCCTTTTTCGACCGGGCCTTCGAGAAGGTAACGGACCACGGCCTGGGTCGCACCATCTTCTCCTGTCATATGCTGAAGACCACCACGGCCGTGCTGGTGGAAATGGAATCGGTGAGCCCGGCCACCGCGAGCATCCTGTCGGCCGGTCTCAATCGCTACCTGAACGAACCCATCAAGGAGAAACATGTTCGCCGCCTGGCCCGCCAGGCCCTGGCCTTGGTTTCCCGCTAGAAAGCAAATGGTGATCGGCCGGCGCCCGGTTTTCAATGACCGGGCGCCGTATCTGATTATGAAAGCCAGGACCTGATGTAATCCTCGTCCATGGTTTCGCGGACCAGGGTGGTTAATTCCAGGGGCTTGAAAGTGTCTACCATAACCGCGTATTCGTAGCAGTCCTTAACACCTACCGAAGCTTCCGTTTTACCCGGTTGCGGACCGTGCGGAACATCGCCGGGGTGCAGCGTGATGCTGCCTTCCTCGATGCCCTTGCGGCTCATGAAGTCGCCTTCCACGTAATACAGCACCTCGTCTGAGTCGATATTCTGGTGCGCGTAGGGCGCCGGCACCGCCTTGGGGTGGAAGTCGAACAGACGCGGCACGAAGTTACAGATCACCGCGCCCGGCGTTTGGAAGACCTGGTGGATGGGCGGCGGCAGGTGGATTTGCCCCACGATCGGCTGGAAATCCTCGATGTTGAAGGACCACGGGTACAGGTAACCGTCCCAGCCCACCACGTCGAAGGGATGGTGGTCCAGCGTGTACTCGTGATAACGATTGTTGGACTTCACGATCAGCCGGGCGGGTTCCTTGCTGTCAATCGGATCGCGCCATTGGGGCAGGTGCATATCGCGCTCCGAAAAGGGCGCGTCTTCCAACAATTGCCCGAAGGGGTTGCGGTAACGGCGCGGCGTTTCCACGGGCCCGTAGGATTCGGTGATGAAGAAGCGGTTGTCCGCGTCCAGGTTCTCGAAGCGGTACATCACACCGCGCGGCACCACCAGGTAATCACCCTTGCGGAACGGCAGCACCCCGTATTCGCTGTGCAGTTCGCCGTTACCCTTGTGCACGAACAGCACCTCGTCGGCGCGACCGTTGCGGTAGAAGGCATCGTCGAGTTCGGTAAAGCTTGCCGTGCTCAGGGTGATGTCGCTGTTGTATAGGAAGGTCTTGCGGGCCGTTACGATATCCCCTCCGGCTTGCGCCTTGAACGTGAAGAAATGAAACGGAGCCTTGGGAGCATCTTCCCAGGGCTCGAAAGGGACATGAGCCAGGGGCTTGACCCCGTGTACCTCGGTGGGCATGTGAATGTGGTAGAGCGTGGAATAGATCCCCGCGAATCCCAGGGTGGAGAACAGTTCTTCCCGGTACAGGCTTCCGTCTTCCTTTTCGAAGGTGATGTGCTTTTTCTTGGGCAGCGTACCCAGGCTGTGATAAATCGGCATGATCAACTCCACAAACGAAGGGTGTGCGGCACCCCATTGCCGGGCGTGGAGGTTACCTCGCCCGAGTTGTTCCATTTCGATGGACTCGAAGAGTGATTGGAAATTGTAGTGGCCGAAACCCCGGCATCCCTGTTGCACATGATCGAGACCCTTCATCCGGTCGATGAATACGGCACATTCCTATCTTTTGATGCGGGCATGCGTCAAGTCGATCTCCGACGTCTCCTTACTTGTCGATAATACCACCCAGGACTGGATGCGGTTGATGCCGTTAATGGGCGATAACCGACCGATCACGAAGTCCTTGAAGGTTTCCTGGTCCGCCACGCCTACCTTTAACATCAGGTCGATGTCACCGGCTATGTGATGGCATTCCAGAACCTCCGGCATGTCTCGAACAATGGCTTCGAATTCCTCCACGCGCGGCAACTGAGCCACATCCAGGTTCAAAGCAACAAACACCAGGAACTTACATCCAAGTTTGTTGGCGTCCAGAATGGCGCGGTACGATTTGATAAAACCATTGCGTTCCAATTTCTTGACACGCTCCAGCATGGGTGGCGCCGACAAGCCGACTTCCTGGGCCAGTTTAGCGTTGGTAATCCGCCCCTGGCTTTGCAAAATCTTGAGGATCTCAAGGTCGATCTTGTCCAACTTAGTCCGCCTTTCTTCAGTGTTCACTCTTCCTCCTTACCGGAATATATCAAAACATGCCGGGCACACAAAATAAAATTTCATAGCCGGCAAAAAATGCAGTTGATTATTTCATGTCACATCTGCACATCGGGGACCCGGTCCCTCGATTGATAGTTTCACCCTACCATGGATGTAAACTGGGTTCTACTATGCTTTTCGGCCTGTTCGACGGTTGCTTCAGCGGTGTAAGCGGGATCACCCCGGAAAAAGGGATGCAATGCCGACCTACAGTGAGAACCGATGACCGTTTGTTTCTGAATATAAAGGCCGGGGAGGCCTTCGGATGTTTCGGGCCGGCGAACCGGCCCGTTTCGGAATCAGCTGCCCGAGGCTTTTTTACTCTTGTTACCGTGCTTATTGATGAAACCGTGGACCGTGCGCCACCACATACGGGCGTTATGCGGTTTACCCACGAAGTGATCCTCGTCGGGGAAGTAGAGCCATTGGGTGGGAATGCCCTGCCGTCTGTGCGCGGTGAACAATTCGATACCCTGGTTGATGGGCACCCGGTAGTCCTTCTCGCTGTGCACCACCAGCATGGGCGTGTCGAAGTTTTTGGCCAGGCGGTGCGGCGACCACTTTTCGTAGAGTTCGGGGTTCTCCATGTAGGTGCCGCCGAATTCCCATTCCGTGAACCACAGTTCCTCCGTGGCGAAGGCCATGGACGGCATGTTGAAAACACCGTTGTGGCTGACGAACGCCTTGAAGGGATGTTCCTCCTGGGCGGCGATCCAGTTGATCATGTAGCCGCCGTAGGAGGCGCCGGCCGCGCTCAGTCGGTCGCCGTCGATGAAGGGGTAGCGCTCCAAGGCAACTTCCAAGCCTTTCATCAAATCTTGGTAGGGCAGGCCGCCCCAATCACGGGTTACCGCATCGCAGAACTTCTGGCCGTATCCCTTCGAGCCGTGCGGGTTGATCATCACCACCGCGTTGCCTTCCGCCGCGAACATCTGGGCGTTCCACCGAAAGTGCCACAAATTGCCCCACATGCCCTGCGGGCCGCCGTGGATGAGGAAGGTCATGGGATACTTGCGGCCCTCCTCGAAGAAGGGCGGGCGAATGAGGAAACCCTGGACCTTTGCGCCGTTGGGACTGTCGAACCAGAAGGGTTCCCAGTCGTTCATCTCGAATTGGGCCAGTTTGTCGCCGTTGAGGTCGGTGACCTGTTTCAGCTCGTTGGTTTTCAGGTCCATCACGAAGATTTCGCCGGGCATGGTGGTGGACTGGCGCAGGAAGGCCAACTTGCCGGCGGCCAGGGACAGATTGCTGTCGGTCAGGTCTTTGGTGATCCGTTCAACGCCGCCGTCGATGCCGATCTTGAAGATGGAACGGGCGCCCTGGAAACGCGTTACGTAGTAAAGGGTCTTGCTGTCCGGCGTCCAGACCAGGCCGCCGGCAGAATGGTCCGGCTGGTGTTTCAAGGGCCGGTGCTTGCCGGTTTTGCGGTCGTAGAGATGGATCACCTTCTGGTCGGCTTCGAAACCCGGACGTTCCATGGACACATAGGCGATATAACGGCCGTCGGGCGAGTAGTGGGGTTCGGTATCGCCGCCGCGACGGGTGGTGATACGAGTCTCCTTGCCGGTAGCCAGATCGACTTCGAAGATATCGTTGTTGGTGCTTGCGGCGACCATTTCATCGGTGTTTTTGACAAACGCCACCTTCTTGCCGTCGGGAGAGAAGGTGTAGTCGTGGGAGGAGCCCAAGCTCAGGGGCGGGCTGTCGAAGTCGCCGGGGGTGAGGTCGCGCGGTTCGCCGGAACCGTCCGCGGCAATCATGAACACGTGGTTGCGGTGACCGTCTACCCAACTGTTCCACTGGCGGAACAACAGGTTCTCGATCAATTTACCGCTGTGGTCGGCGGGTGGTTTGGTGCTGACGGTGCTGACGAAGAGCAACCATTTACCGTCCGGCGAAAAACGGGGCCCGGAGGCGCCGGCCTCCACATCGGTCACCTGACGCGACACCGAACCGTCCAGTTCGTTGATATAGATCTGACCGCCGTGGATGTAGGCAATGGCGCCGCCGTCGGGCCGCCACACGGGCGAACCGGCGTTGTCGGCCATCAACTTGATGTCACCGGTCTTCAGGTCGGCCATATAAACCGCGCCGTTCAACTTGTTGCTCTCGATATCCGCTTGACGCACCCGAAACAGCACGGCGGAACCGTCGGGCGATAGGGACGGATTGCTGATCCGCTTCATCGTAAAGAAATCTTCAAAGGTAAGCGCGCGTTTCTCGGCAGCACTCAGGGGCAGTACCAGGAAACAGGCAAGTAACAGACAAAATCGACTCATGATTACACTCCTCCTTCCGTGAAATCCATTCATCACAAAGGGCTCCGCTATTGTAGTACGCGAAAGCGATTTCTGTCTTCAAAAAGGGACCGGCGTTGCAGGGCACCTCGCGGGCCGGCGATTCCGGTAGCCGATTCATAGAGTACCCCCTTTAAAGATATCCGGTTGTCATTGGTTGTTCCCATAAACCGGGTGTCAAAGAATACTTTTCGATTCCTCGACCCGGAAAAGTCAGGAGCAAAGAACCAGGCCTGATTCCTCGACCCGAAAAAGTCAGGAGCAAAGAATGAGCTCTCATTCTTTGCGCACTGAAAAGTAATGTGAAAGAAATCAGTTGTGGCTCCTTGACCCGGAAAAGTCAGGAGCAAAGAATGCAAAATAATTCTTTGACTCTGAACTTTCGATGCGCAAAGAATGAGGACTGATTCTTTGCGCCCCGACTTTCAGTATCGAGAAATCAGGACCGATTCCTCGATCCCGGAGGACGAGAATCAATAAATCAGGCAGTAAAACGAGGCACAGCTCGGGAAAGTGCGCATATCCGGCTGTTTTTAGTTGTCAGATCCAAAAATCGGGTTGATGTTTGCCGAAGAGGCCGAAACAAGTATCGGCCGATGGATGAAAGCACAACTTGATCACAAAACCGGTCGGGCCGGATTCGCGAGTCTTTTTCACACGATCGAGACCTCCTTCGACACCGGACGATCGAGGCATGATCAGGGGTGGAAAGGTAAGAATCGTGAAATGGCATTGATCTGGTTGACTACCGGCGGTAAAATTGGACGCCTTATGAGCGTACGCTCTAAATTCACTCCAAAAAAGGGGGCCGGCAATGGCTAACGGGCCTATCACGTTACCCGAACTTCCCTGGGCAGACAATGCACTCGACCCGGTGATTTCCGCAAATACCATCAGTTATCACTACGGCAAACACCACAACGCTTATGTCACCAAGCTCAACGGCATGATCGAAGGCACGGACATGGCGGATATGGATCTCGTGTCCATCATCAAAAAATCAGCCGCCGACGGCAGCGCGGGTATTTTCAACAATGCCGCACAGGTTTGGAACCACACCTTCTACTGGCACAGCATGAAGCCCGGCGGCGGCGGTGCTCCCTCCGGTAAGCTGGCCGACATGATCAACGACAGCTTCGGCTCCTACGACGCGTTCCGCACCCAATTCGGCAACACGGCCAAGGGTCAATTCGGCAGCGGCTGGGCATGGTTGGTGAAAAACGGCGACAAACTGGAAGTGGTCGGCACCCCCAACGCCGAAACGCCGATTACAGGCGACAGCACGCCCCTGCTGACCATCGACGTATGGGAGCACGCCTACTACCTGGATCACCAGAACGCGCGTCCCACTTATGTGGATGCCGTGATCGACAAGCTGTTGAATTGGGATTTTGCCGAGCAAAACCTGGGCTGATTCCGACCCCATGTTTCGAATATTGAAAAGGGCTCCGACGGGGCCCTTTTCTTTTATGGCGCTTTGCCCGGGTTCGTTGCCGTCAGCGAGCAGTACCGGGCCGGGCCGAAACGCCGGACACGAAAATACCGTTCCTCCGGCGAGTTGAAGCCCTCAAGCCCGAACTTGTGCGGGCGACAGATCAAAGCTCAGGGGCTTCGCCCTAAAAATGAGGTGGGCCCGGATGTATTGCCGGGCACATTCCAGCAAACGGTCGTTTCCCCGGGCGAAGCGTTACCACCCGGTTTTTCTTCCTGATCTCTTCACGAAACCGGTCATGGAAAAACGACCGTAGCCACAATTATAAGTTGACACTTATATAATATGGTGGTTATATAAGTTCAAACGGCAATCGAGGAGGCATCATGGAATTTGTTGCAGCAGATCATCTTGGCGCCGTGTTGCGCACGGTATCATCTCTGGAAGTAGGAGGAAAACCCGCACGGGCCGTTACCCTGGGGCGCGCCTATGCTACAACCCTTGAAGATTTGTGGGATGCCCTTACCAGCCCGGAACGGCTCGCCCGCTGGTTTATGCCGGTGACCGGCGATCTGAAATTGCATGGACGTTATCAGTTTGAAGGTAATGCGGGCGGCGAGATTACAGCCTGCGAACCACCGAAACATTTAAGCCTCACTTGGGAGTTCGGAGGTGACATAAGCTGGGTAGAAGTAAAGCTTTCGTCCGATGAACCCGGCCTGGCGCGGCTGAAACTTACCCATACGGCTCACCTGTCCGACCATTGGCGGGAATATGGACCGGGGGCAACCGGAATCGGCTGGGAATTGGGCCTGTTAGGGTTGGCGCTTCACGTGGCCCGACCCTCGGACCCCAAAATGGATGAAGCCGCTTTTGCCGGCTCCCCGGATGGAAAAGCGATCATTACCGGAAGCGGCGAAGCATGGGGCAAAGCCGCCGTTGAAAGTGGAGAAGACACTGAAGCATCATTGGCCGCCGCCCGACGTACCATTGCCTTCTACACGGGTAATCCGGAGGAAAAAGCCTGATGCATGCTTTCGATGTTTTAGGCGATCCCGTCCGGCGACGTATTTTGGAGTTGCTGATAGAGGGTGAACATGCTTCCGGCAAGGTTACCCACGTCATTAGGCAGGAGTTCGCCATTTCGCAACCGGCGGTCTCTCAACACCTCAAGATACTACGCGAAAGTGGTTTTGCCACGGTTCGCACCGACGGAACCCGGCGTATTTACGCCGTGGACGTCACCCCTCTGAAGGAGGTGGATGCATGGTTGGAAATGTTCCGTCAATTTTGGGAACCCAAACTCAATTCCCTGGCTGTTGAGATTGCTTCCCGGAAGGAGGAACAGGGATAACGGACGACGACCCTCTCCATGGGTTACCGGTCCGACCCTTGTTTTTGTAACACAAAATATATAACGTGTGACCGCATTACTCAAGGTTGCGTTGCTTTACTCATCGTTCACACAACCGGTTTTCTTTGAGCACTTTGCCCGTATACGAAGCAAGCCGCGAGTAAGAACCTTACTCGCCCTTACTCAGTATTTGCACGGCTTGAGACGCGCATACGACGCACACGGCAAAGGAGTGAGCGATGGAAAAGAGCAGGCGCAGGGCGAAGATTACCAAGAAGTTGATTCAGTCGATTGACGGGCGGAAAGGTCACCGGTACATCGTGGTCGATACAGAGTTACCGGGTTTCCAGATGGTGATCGGCGAGAAAACCAAGACCTACATCCTGGAAAAGCGGATCAAGGGAGTCACCAAATCACAGCGGAAGTTTACCATCGGGCAGTATCCCGCCCTCAATCCCGAGGAAGCCAGGGATATTGCCGAACGTTGGGCTTTGCTCTGTCGTGATGGCCAGGACCCGACGAAAGTGGTGATCGAGAAGAGCGAAACGGGAACCACCTACGCGCTGAAGAAATCAGCACTGGAAGCGGTGACCGTACGCAAAGCCTTTGAGCTTCATTTTGAGTACGCCAAATTACTGCCGAGAACTAAGTACGGTTACGTATCGAGCATGAAAGTTCACTTGGCAGATTGGATCGATACCCCGCTTCATGAAATCGACATTTCCATGGTCACCATGAAAGGCAACCACATCGAAGAGACCGTTTCAGCGAATACGGCCCGAACCGTGATGCATCATTTCCGCGCCGCCTGGAATTCGGCCGTGAAGTTTTGCCAAAGTAAAGGGCTTGATTGTCCCGGTAATCCGCTCAACCTGATGAAGGTAAACCAAATCTACCAGACGGACCCAAACAAAATCGTGATCCCGTTTCAACGCGTGGGGCAATTCATCGACATCTTGGAGCAGTTGAAAAATGATTCCACCCTGACCATCGGCATGCAATGGACCATCAAGGTGTATTTGTTGAGTCTGTTCCTGGGGATGCGCAACGGCGAGGCGCGCATGTTGAAATGGAAATACCTCGATATGAAAGCCGGATTCTTCAAACTGCCCGGTCAGATCGTCAAAAACAAAAAGACGCACATCAAGCCTATATGTAAATACGCGCTCGGTATCCTTGAAGAAATGCTGGCCGTTCGGAAAAATGAATACGTTTTCCCCACACCATCGACCGCATTCACCAATAAGGGAAAACACATCAGCGCCTATCGCGACGTGCAAAAGATCGTTATCGACCGGATGGGCGAAGAATTCGAATTCACACCACACGCAACCCGACGAACCTTCATCAGCCTTGCCGACGGCATCAACACACCGCGAACCGTATTGAAAGCATTGGTCAATCATATCTCGGGTGATGTGACAGATGGATATTGCGTGGAAGATTTCAATCCGAAACAAGACGGTCCCTACTTGGCCCGAATTGAAAAAGCATTCCTCGAATTACGTGACAGACACCGGCGCGGTGAAGACGTGCCGGAACTGGTGAGCGACATTTTACCGAAGCCGAAAGACCAAGCAACTGCCGCCTTACATGCCGAAATTCTCAAGATGAAAGAAAAACAAGGCGTGATTGATCATCTTAAAGCCGAGCTCGCGAAAACAAAAAACGACCTGCAACAAACGGCTTTTGAATTGGCATTCTACAAGAAGCAAGCCGAAGAGGCTCAGCGCTTATTACGGCAAGTGCAACAAAACCAATTACAAAATTTCGTGCAAGTGAATGCGGGGTGAACAGCCGATAACTATTTTGGCAAAGTTGGGGGTGAAGTTGGAGGCAAAGTTGGGAAATCCCGGAAGGAGGAATCCCGGAAGGCGTTGCTGGCCAAGCCCCCGAGGGTAATCCACTGGCGAATGCATCGGACGGGCCACTTGGCCCCGGAGAGTGGCACGGACGCCCAAAATTTTCACCCATGGAACAAGCAACCCGCTTCGCTATTCGTTGATTGCCCCACGGGAAATTTTGGGCGTCCGTGCCAGTTGGTTATATTGCGGTCAAGCCGCTTGGATCAGTCCTTTTTCTTTGAGTCTCCCTGGTTCCTGGCATTCCCCTTCAATGCCTCAACCCATCGCCAGGCGAACCAACCAGGTGCTGGAATGTTCCCTATGTCGACCATGCCGTCACCCTCACTTGGAAAACCATTCTTTCTCGATAACCGGTCGAGCATCAATCTCATTCGGAACATTTCCGATTTAAGCCTGATCTGATCGATTGTTGCCAAAAGCCCCCCATCTGCCGCAAACATGACAATACCGGACGGCGTAAACAGATGCCCTTCGGGCAAAGCGTTCATTATTGATTCCCATTCCATCGGGTAATTTGTTGATTGCGTCATTCCCTACGACTCCAATTCATGAATCTGAAAAAGACCCGCCTTGCCTGCGAGCAAGACGGGGATTTCTCGGAGAACAAATGAAAATGTCATGAATCGATATTGGCCTTTCATATATCAAAGCTCTGCCGGGCCATTTGAGGACTGTTACCCCACAAACGCATTATCGAAGATCCCCGAATTGGTATCCAAGCAGAAACCCCTTGTTCTCATGGCGTTACTTTCATGATCGCGCGGCGCGATCATGCCCCGTCAAAGTCGCGTCATGGTGCATTGGAAATAGTTGAACCGTGTTTTGCGCCTTTCGGGTTAAAAATACGCCATATGAAGTAGAAGCATTAATCGATCGAGCAATTGCTTGAAACCGATAAGGCAAGGCCGACGATGAAATGAGGGGATGGAATGGCGGCCACATTCCTGTATGCCGATTTCCTAAAAATAATAGAAGACAAGGTTGTCCATAACCCAATCACCATTGTGGCAATGGCAGAGGAGCGAGGTCTACTTCAGATACGCCTGGAAGAAGTACTGAAACAGGAAGGCGACAAGGATCACGT
>JAAUYB010142676.1_pt1 | contig 28378 bp, 27 predicted proteins | sample 7278071 | NCBI WGS metagenome assembly JAAUYB01 (sample SAMN14350121, study PRJNA611818) | marine sediment metagenome | isolation source: surface marine sediment (1.8m) | place: French Polynesia: Moorea | collected 2018-08 | reverse complement strand
TAATTCCAACCGTTGAACCCGGTACGTCTTATCGATCAAGATATCCATCACCACCCTGTCAAGGGGCAGGTCAGCTTGGATCAGTTGGAAAAAGTCCAATACCGCGCCATGAATATGTTCCGTATGCATGGCCAGCTCTGAAAAATAAATAGGCGGACGGACGTAATATTGGGAAACCCCCACCAGTTGCCGACCGCTGATAAAACAACGCAGTTCAGACCAAGGCGGGATCTGGAGCCAGGGTCGAAAGATTAGCTGGGGTTGATACAGGTGTTTGGCGGCCAGAATCAGATCACGAGTGATGCGGTGGGAGCCCCACAACATGTTAAGCGCACCATAACCGGAGATGATGCGGTGGCCGTGAAGTTGGACGTGGGGCGAGTCTTTGGCGCTGCCCGATCCCAATCTGACGAAGGCGCCCATGGGGTAATCTTTTAAAGCGGCATCAATGGCTTCACGCAAGGGCTCGGTAGAGGCGGGAGGTTTGCCGAAGTAATGCCCATAACCCTTCATGCCCGCTGCCAACATGCTGTAAAGACATGGCGTTAAGGGAATTTGGGTATGCGGGGGGCAGTGTTTCAACAAGCCGGCCGGCAAGTTTTCAATGAAAGTAGCCTTTATTTCGTTGAAGGCGTCATCATTCAAAATCTTGCAAGCCGTTGAGGAAATTGGTCATGGAATCTGCCACATAGGCTACGTTGCGGTAGTCAGGCAGTTCGCCGTCCGGGCCTTCTAATTCACGAAGCCAGAAGTAAACCTTGCCCTGATGCTCACCGGACAAACAAAGACACAGCAGACTGCCACCGGGATCACGACCAAAAGGCATCAGATTGCGGGGAACTCGACCATCAAAGTCGTCCAATGTTTCTTCAAGGTCCTCGTATCCGCCTTGGCCGATTGAGAAGAACCAGGCTACCAGGGCCTCGTCCTTGGAACCATCGTCTGCATAGAAGTAAAAGCCATTGGGTTGAGGGCGTCCGCCGTTATGCTTATGGATGTGTTTCAGGTATGCCGCCGGTAGGGTTTGACCCAGCCTCTTTTCAACCGCGTTAATGTGGGCCTTGTCGGGTGGATTCTTGGTTTTGATTATTTTCAGGCTCATGGTTAATATCCTTTATCGTTGACGATGGAGTTACCACCGGCATGAGGCGTATTGTTATGCAGTTTCTTGGGCAACAGCTCCATGGTGACACCATCCTGATGGTGATGCCAGACCATGCCTTCCGGTGTTTCCTTGAGATTGGCGGCCTTGTTGGCGGCGGTAAAGTCTGAGGAGTGATTGCCTTTCATATCAATCCTCACCCGATGGGTGGCGTACTCACTGAAATCGGGGTAGCCGTCCTTGAATGGTATGGGTTTGCCGTCGGTCACTGAGTTAATCTTTTTCGCTCTGGCCGATTTGGGGTCCGGTGTCCAGGCGCTATTGCCCCTGGTACCAGTCCAGGTACCGTCCGCAGGCAGGCGGGAACCGTAAGGGTTCGTGGTGATCTTACAGGTTGCACACTTCTTCTTCTTGGCGGCGATTTTGGCTTGCGCGGCGGCCGCGCGAACTCGTTGAACAGACCCGGCCGCCTCTTCCGCCGCCTTTTTTTTCAGCTTATTGACCTGGACGATTTTTCGTGCAATCTTGGTTTTAAGTTTAGCCATTTTGGCTGCCAGACGCGCACCCTTGGTGGTCTTGGCCACGGCGTCACCGGCGTAGGGAACCATAGAGATCAAAGACAGACCGGCATCGATGAAATTACCGCGCCCCAAACTGATCAAAGCATTCAGGCCATCGGAGGCGGGCGTGGGGTCGGCTATACCCGCAACATCAATACCAGCCTGGATCAGATCCAATTTCAACTCGTTATTGAGAGCGGCCAGCTCATCTTGGGCTTTTTTTAACTTGGGCGACGCGTTCTCAGCATTCTGTAGGTGCGCACCCATTAGTCATCGTCCTCAGGACCCCAAGCGTCATCATCGTATTCCTCTTCCGCTTGTGCCCAGGCCGCGTTCATGTCGTCATGCTTCATTTGCTCGATACGCTTTTCCGGGCTCAGATTCTCATTGGTGAGGATTGCCTTGATTTGGGGCTGCTCATCAAAGTTGGGAGCAAAGGTAAACATCAAAACTACAAAAAGAATGAGGTGTTCGGTGCTGCTGAAACCGTAACTCCGGGCTTTGTTCAATCCGTGTTCCACCATGGGTTTCAGTAAGTCGGCGGGAACTTCAGTGACGTAATCATAGTATTCTTCTCTCAGGTGTTTGATGATGTATGCGTTCAGGCTTTCCGCATCACCACTTGCCATCGCGTCCGCCTGGTCGTTTCGAATAGTAATCAAAGCTGCCTCCTGGTTGGCTTGATACGGCGTCAAGCGATCGAAGATGAATGAATGAAACCACAAAAGAGTCGATCCAGCGAAACCGAAATCGGTGGGGACCAGCCTAACACAATTTTTCCAGGGCAAGAATTCTTTTTCTTGATGCCAGACCCTAGCCGAAAAGGTACCCGAGCCCATTCAGGTTGCGAATAAATATTTTGATTGCAGTAGCTTGCGATGTTTTCTCGATTGACCTGGAGGCGCTCGTCTGCCCGAGAAGTTGTGCTCCAGTCTCGCACGAATCAAATGGGCCTCAAGCTCTGTCGTGTTGAGCTCTCGATCACCGAAAACCACATCCTCGAGGGCTTCAACCGGGCGTCCGCTGCATCCGGTTGTTAGACCAAATTGTTTCGCTATACTCAGTAGATAAACGGAATAAATGCTTTTGTACGGTTTTCCCAATCATCAAACTCTTTGCCATACTTCGCTTTAAGGTGACTGGTCAGCGGTGGAATGAAATAATAAATGAAACCCAGCCCTAGAGTTAGTGGGATCGTTAGAGCCCATACATTTCGTGTGATCAATGCCCACGACGCAACCCAGAGAAAGTCACCGAAGTAGTTGATGTGCCGAGCGTATCGGAACAACCCGTCCGTATACAACTTGCCTCGATTCCGCGGGTCTTCCTTGAACTTCTTGCGCTGGAGTTCGGAAGCCGTATTGAGGTAACCGCCGAGTAAGAATATGGCTATCGCGATGAAGTCCAGTACTCCGACAGGCTGTGTCTCTCCTATGGCGAACAGCGCAAAGCCGATTTGATAGGCAAATAGAGCCGTTGTCACACCCCAGAATTCACTCCACGGAAACTGTCGCTTAAGCAGAACAAAGAATGTAAGGAGGATCCGGATGAAAACCACCAAGGCAAACCCCATCAACACGAGGTGCCGGCCGGGATCACCGGGAACCGAATCCGTTCTGCCGACAAGATTTGAGAAGAAGGCCGCACCGCCTCCATAGTAGATCCATGCGGCAACGGCAACCATTGCGGCATGCAACACAGTGCATGTTACGCGTGGAATCTGAGATGTCTCCTGCTTTCCGTGCACAATCGCCTCCTTGTTTCTATCGGAACTCAATCGGTCTAACGTTGTTTAGCCCGCCTGAATGCCCTCTTTGCTGCCTTGTAAGAAATTCCTTTAGTCGAGCAAAGAATACGTTCCTCACCTTTTCTATCTTCAGGGCCTCCGTGTAATTAAGAATAGCCGAATCCTCATTCTTGAACCTGTCGGGTTCAACCTGTAGCGCATAGGAATTGGCCTGTCTTTCCCAAAACCACTTTGCGCAACAAAACTGGATATTTTCCGGATCAATAAGGTGGATTTCCTTCAGTCTATTCAGTAGCATGTTTCCAGAATCACTGTTTTCAACACAAAGCGCAACATAGGCTACCCTGTACTCAACTTCTGCGGGGGTATCTATAATTGGCAGGGGTTCCAGGTTGCGGGGATCATTCTGACCAGGAGGGACGAAGTGCCCATAACAACTCTGTAACGTGAAGCAATGAGGTAGTCTGTTGAAAGCATTAATAAGATCGACTATGGGCTCGTCGAGCATTCCATCGTTCAGGCCAACTAGACACTTCTGCCTTTGAGCCTCATACTGTGGATTTTCCACCAGTGCTTTAGGTTCTATGAAGGTTTCCAATTGCGCCCCTCCTACCGCAGCTCGTTTTGATCGAGTGCGTATAACATGGATATACCTCCTGTGGTATTTATTTACCGTTGTTGAAATTCAACTCATATAACAACAAAGCTCCCTTTTGAACAATCGACCATCAATAGATATAACGGCCTAACAATGCATAGATTGATCCGCATAAGATCTCCTATGGTTGGGGCCTTAACCAGCGTGTTTCCAAATTCCCGAGTATCATTTTATCACAGTCGTACTTGTCCTCGAATGTATTCCCACCTCCGGTATTCATAGAAAAGAGCTTGGCCCATACTCGAGGAGGTTGACTGTTTTAACACCTCACTCCGATACGGAGGAAACCCGCCATGTTTAACAGAAAGTTAACCCGTCACGAGGCGTGGATCGCGCCTCTTGGTTCCCACTACCGCTGAGGATTATTAGGAGACCCTCCCATCAAAGGTGTCACATACTCATGAATCCCTTGAGTCAAAAATCGTTTTCTCCCCAATCCGTTTGATCACCTTCGCAAAAAACCAACCGATCACGGAACGCGGTTCGCTCCTTTCGGAATCCGACTCCGCGAGGGGCAGTCAGGGGATGCTTGGTCATCTCATTTATCGTTTCTCAAATACACCGCTGTATAACAACGTAAAGGCTTTCTTCCGTGGCGCGACCAGAGATCTTTCGGGGTCAGTCGTTCGATCGCCACGGAAGAAAGTCTTTACGTTTTTCGCAGCACCTAGAATTGGGTTGAATTGATGAGGCGGAAGCCAGGACCACTACTAAACCAACCATCCACTGAAACAGGAGATCCCAATGCGCCGATGACAAAGCATCGGTCAGGCTTCTTCGTCTTGGGTCAGCTTGTCCAGTTCCTCTTCGAGAACCTGAATGGCGCCGCTGATGCGCAACATGGATTCCTTCAGGTTGGTCTCTTTGATTTCCAGATCGGCCAACATCTGCCGGCCGGACGAGAATTCGGCTCTGAGTTCCTCGAGTCGTTTTTCCAACTGTTCCCGCATGGGCATGCTCCCGATTACAATCTGTCAGCCATTGTCTGAAGGATAGCACCTCATCCCGCGGGGACGCCAAGGTTTCTGTTGAGGCGCGACCACCTCGGTCGGATCAGAGGTGGCCCGCTGGTTTTGTTTCCCGCAGTGGTGGCAACATCGTGCGTATCCTCCGCACTGAGGCCGAGCCGGCTCATCTTGCTGAAAGCCAAAAGCCGAAATCCGATATTGTAGGTTAGATTAGAACCAACCGATCACTGAGGCGGAGGACTTCACATTTTCCCTGGGCAAACTTACCATTCGCCAATAAAATTTCTCTCCTTCCCCAAAGGGACAGAACACCATACCTCCAATCGCAGTATTCGAAAAACAGGTCAATCCGTTCTGCAATAAGCTAAGATCTGGGTCCATATTAAACAGGCCGTCCGAATCTGCACAAATAAAAGAACCTGAGCCCTCGACAAGGACCTTGAGGATCGCACCCCTTGCCTCTCTGGGTACATCATCAGAGAATTCAGTCACATCCGTGCAATCCTCATCAGTTCTATCCTCCCAGAGTATTTTGATTTGGCCGGAGGAGAACAGATGAAGATTTCCGATGAAAGAGAGATCATGCCCGATAATTTGCCCATCCACATACAGGTTACCTCCGATTACCAGCTTGCGTTTTTTATCAGTCGGCATTCTTTCGGGCTGTTGACCAATGCGGACCAAGCCGTCATTCGTGACCTCGAATTGGTTAGCCTTGTCTTTATCACGGTGAATGACCAGCTCACCGCCACCGGGTTGGAGGCTGAGAGTCGAAGGCTTAAGATTACGCAAGGCCCTGACATCGCCACTCTCGGCGCTCAAAACCAAAGATTTCTCAACGTCAGCACCCTCTTCTTCAGTTTCCTTTACAATGGATAGGTACGTGTCATCCTTATCACCGCTACCCAGCATCATTATGGATTTATTGTCATGATAGAAACTCATCTTACCCCCGCTAGAGAGGCTTAGATAGGCGTGGGCGTTGTCGTTGTCATTGATCTCGTCATAGCCCAGCTCTGCATAGTGACTCTTGTCTTTGCCGGCTCTGAGCGGGCCTTTGAAGGCCCTGATGCTGCCTTTAACATCCAGGGTGTGCTCCGGTTTGGTGGTGCCGATGCCGACCTTGCCACTACCCGTTGCCAGGAACGCGTCTTTCGTCACCTCGAGCTTGCCTTTGTCGAGCGCTTCCTCACTGCCGATTGCCAACCCGCCGGTGCTGATGGCAACCGATTTGCTCAGGGTAATTTTGCGATATTTGCCGGCTGGGTTGATGCGCAGCTCATTCTGTCTGTCGGTCTTGATCACCGGGAGCCCGTTTTCGCCGCGGAGGTATTGCCCATCGATCTGCATGCGCACCTTGTTACTACGCGCAGAGTCGGTCAGGGTCAGGCTGAGGGCTTCGAGATCGCCGCCGACCATCCCGGCATGGCGACGCTTGGACGCGTCCACCGTGGTTGAATCATCGGTGCGCTTGACCCGGGCCAACACCAACTTGTTCACGGGAAAGTTCCCCTTCAGGAAGCTTATCTCGGCGTCCTCTATGGTCCGCGCTTCGCGAATGATCTTGTTCACGATTTTTTGCTCGTCTTTTTCCTTGTATCCAATGATCACCCAAGCCTTGTCACCCGGGAACCCGGACCAATCCAGCTGCTTTTCCTCGCTTAGCACGATCTCCCGACCCTCGCTGTCGATGGCGAAGCCCGGCGCTACGGTGATCTCATCCACACTGGTCGATCGTGTTACCTCCAGGCCCTCGACGATGCCCCAGGTGTGCAGCTCCCTGTTGTGACGTCGTCGCATACCCAGGTGATAGGCTTGCTCGTCTTGGAAATCCTCGACGTGAAGAAACTGCTTGTCGAAATAGCAAAGACGCTTGATAGACATGATGACTGCTCCTTCCGGTAACTTCAATAGGCGGACCGCGACAGCAGGGTATCCACCCCAATCGTCGAGCGTTCGCTGATTTGCATGGTGACCGTTACCAATTCCAGCGCGTAGTGAGTGAAGGCGGGTTTCTCCGCGTCGATAATGGCCCGGGCGACCGAGCGGTAGTGCTGCAGCCTGGCGGGATCGGTTTCCGTGACATTCAGTATGACCCGGAAAAAAAAGGCCGGGCCGCCGCCCAGGATCGTGTCCTCACCGATCGTCGAATGCACCCCGATTTGAAAAGAGGCATTGAGCTCGTCGATCTTGGGTAGGAGGCCGGTATAGATCTTGAGCAATCGCTCGAGCCCTTTTTTGGTGCCGCGCAGCCGGTACAGCGAGGCGGCATTGGCGATGAAATCTCGTTGTTGGCGCTCATCGAGATCGGCGCGCAGGCTGAGCGCGACCCAGCCGGACAACCACTCGAGAAACTCGACCGGTGCCCCGTCGCGTTCGTTGGGATTGAAATAACGCGTTGCCCGCTCTATCTTCTGTTCGAGACCGAGCTTATCGACATCGGGGAGGCCGGTGAGAATCTCCTCGAAACCGAGCAGAAAACGGCCGAGAAAGCCCGGCTCAGACGGCTCAGAACTCTCGCGAGCCTGATAGACGGCGGGGAGCGATTTCAGATAGCTGCTGACCTGCCCGGATCGATGGTTGGTCATCGGGTCACCTCTTCTGAAAAGCTGAGGTCAATGCGCACATCGGCCAAGGTCAGAATATCGAAGGAAATGAGGTTCGGGCCCGCATCCTTGTCGCGGAGCGTGACACCCATGTGATCGGATTTGACTTCATCGAGCGCGGCGAGGCTCTCATGGATCTTCTGAAGCGAAACCTGCCAGGGCCGCGTCCGCCAGGATTTCGCCTCCTCGGAATGATGCGGGCTGAAGAGACGTCTGACCGTGGCTTTGACGGCTCGACTCGTTTCCTCTTTTCCGGCAGGAGGGGCAACCTGGAGCCCGGCGATGCTCAGCGTAACCGGCACGAAGTCGGCCGCGATGACCAGCTTGCTCTGATCGAGCATGAGCTCGGGCAAATGATGGTCCTGGAGCGCGAGACCGATCAGATCGCCGTTCGGATGCCATAGCTCCTCGGCCGGCACACGGCGGTCGTTCCGGCTGTCTTGTGCGGACATTTGGCTGAAGAGCTCGATCTCGGGCACGTGTTCGACGCCCTCGATGCCCTCCAGCAGCGCAACGAGCTCCGAGACGTAGACGTTCCGGCCGAAGGGCCGGCCGTTGCCGTCCGGGCCGCCCTCGATGGGGTGGAAATGGTCGGCGAGCGCTGCCTTTACCCGCTCCTCGAGCATGTCCTCGGGCATGTCGGCCCGGCGTGCGATCTGCAGCTTCAGGCCAATCGGCACGTAGACGGGTCCGCAGACATGGTGGCGGATGGTCAGCAGCCGCCGCTTATCGAGAAAATCCCACACTTCTTTCTTTGTGGATTCCTTTGGTTGCGGCGCCGGCGATTCCTCGGTCTGCTCGGGAACGATGATGAGGCTGACATGGCCGGGCAGGTCCTCTTTCCGCATCGATTCGTCCCCGGCCGATAGATCGTGGCGCACCACCAGCCTGGCGCGGGCCACTTTCGGCGATGCCTCGCGGGCGAGCGCCTCGTAATCGACAGCGGTGACCGCGCGGGCGCGCTCTCTCAGGGAAAGAACGGCAGCGCGCAGCTTTTCGTCCAGGGCTTCATCGTCCAGATCTTCACCGAGCTGCCAATCCGGCCGGAGCAGCTTGATGAACGCCTTCCGGTGCGCTTTGGTGACCTGGTCGGCTCTGTAGATCAGGGTCTCGGTGAGCCAGGCGAACAGCTCGATGAGGGTGATGCCGGGGTCGGAGGGGTTGTGATCGGTCCAGTCGGGATCATAGGTGGGGATCAGCGCCCGGGCCTCTTCCACCAGGTCGGCATAGGTGATGTCGTCGAGATCGGGAATGGGTAAGCTCATGTTCAACTCGCAAAATGGTGTGGTGCATGAGCAACGCTGCTCAGAGCGCCACGGTGAGCGCGTGTTCACCGGAGGTGATCAGGAACCGCTCGTGTGTCACGTCGCCGGACTCGGTGACGCTCAACGAACGAACGTGGTCGACGCCGGGGGTGCTTTCGATGAGGGCGATGAAGTCGGAGCGATAGGGCTTGCGGCCGAACGCCCAGCCGCGCCCGTCGGGCCCGCCGTCGAGGGGGTGGATCATCCGTTCGAGACGCGCCGCGACGGCGTCGCGGACCTCGTGGCCGAGCTCCGGGGAAACGGGCACGATTTCAGCGGTAACGGAGACCTTGAGCCATTTCGGGCCGCTGATGCAGAGGACGATCCCGGCAGGGATGCGGCTCTCGAGAAAGCGCCGCACCCGGTTCAGCAGGTCGCGGTCGGGGTCGGGTTGCGGACCCGGATCGTTGGCGACAATGATCAGGCCGACGCGACCGACATCCTTCGAGTCACGGGCGGGGATCGCCCTGGCGCGCGCCACGCGAGGAGAAGCGTCAAAGGCCAGGTCCTCGAAGTCGGCGGCGACCACCGCGCGGTCGCGGTGCCGGATCTGCTTGGGGCCCCGTTCCACGGCCGCCGCCAAGCCCTCGCCGTCCACACCGCCGCGTGCCGCCAGGACGTTGGTGACGCCCTCGACATAGGGAACGGCCACCTTGAGTTCCTGGATCGTGCCCGCGGGCCGGTTGCCCCGGCTGCCGCCGCCGGTACGGTAGACGGCCGCGCGCACATTGGCGCTGCCCCGGGGCGGCACCCTGCCGCGGCGGCCGTCGCCGAAACGGATCTCGCCCGTGAACCGGTCCAGGGTGTAGTGCCGGTCGGCCGGTCCCGATTGTAGGAAATCGGCGACCCGTTGCCAGCTCACCCAGGCGTCTCCCGATTCGCGAACCTCGATGCGCTCGCCGCTCAGCACCGGTGCGCGCGCCGGGCGGAAGACCTGGTTGGGCTCGCCGTTGCCCGAGCCCAGGGTTTCCTCGCGGATGGTCAGGCTCTGGGTCGCCCAGATCGTATTGGTCAGCACCCGCCGCAACAAGGGTCGCGCGCCGTCTTTCTCACCGTCCCAACGCACCCGCAGCCAGAAGGCTTTTTGGCCGAATGCTCGCGAGCGACGGAAATCGGCCGGGCCGATGAAGGTGACCGTACCGGATCGGATGAAGCCCCTGGTTTCGTCGCGGACACCCAGCCGCCGCCAGCGCGCACCGTCGTGGTACTGCCAGGACGTCTTGCCGCTCACCTTGGTCGCGTCTTCCGCGACGACGAAGAACAGCGTCGTGGCTCGGTTCGCGAAGCCGGTCTCCGCGCCCGGCCGCTGGAAGCCCAGGAAGAGCTCGGGGCGGTCCGTGTCCATGGGGATGAATGGGGTGAAGGGTTTCGGGGGATCGTGCCGCGTGAAGCTGAAAGCATTTTCCGAGATCACAGTGGGGACTATTTCGCGCGTGTACTCATAGGAAAAGCTGATGTTCGCGAGCGAAGGCGGCCTGAAGGTGGCAGGGTGGAGCACGTAGCCATTGCCATCGCGCTTGTAGAACGCCTCGCGACCGTAGTTACCTTTTGCGATGCGAACCCGAATCCAATGACCCAACTGCCCATTGACCTCGACCGGGTCGATTTGCGGGCAGGGGAAGGTTACTACGCCATCACAGGTGAACGATTTGGTGGTGTCAGAGAAGGTTTTCGTTGTTGGTATGAGCACGGACCAGCTTGCCGTTTTCCGATTCCAGCGCTCCCAGATCAGCTTCAGCTCAGTCGAGGCCTTGGCCGGAAGGGGAAGCTCGTTTTCATTGCCGGGATTGGTCAATGTGACGGACATCGTCACCTGGGCATCTTTTTTGGCGAAGACTTCGTCCTGGCGGAGATAGAAGGCATCGCCGACCTTGGGTTTTTCGCCGAAGGGGAAGCAGTCGACGGTGGGATCGACCGGGGTTTGATTGGTAAAGGCAGCGCCCGGAGATAGATTTTTTTGCTTGATCTCGACCTTGGCTTTCACGGATGCGAGGCTGGGCAGGGATTCCCGAGGGAGCCTGCTCGTCAGGGTAGCGCAAAGCCAGACGCTTTTTTGGCCGTCGACCTCCGTTGCCGCCAGTGGGGGCACGTTCTTAAGAACGTGAGAGTCGGTGAGTGAGGTTTTGCCCGGGTGTTTCCGTGGGCCGTCGACGGTCTGGTAGGACCAGGCGATCTCGAGCGCCGAGGGTTCGGCCTGTTTGGTCTTCAGCGTGAGCGTGATTTTTTTGACCGCATCGATGCCGAAGAGCTCGGCACTGCCCAGGTAGAGCCGATGCGGCATGTGTTCTTCGCCCTTGAAGCCCGGAAATGCTTTGTCATTCTCGCCCGTGGCCTCGCGGGAGCGATCGGCGTAGGTATCCTTTACCGGGTCGCGGGTGAAGCAATGGGTCAGGCGGGCGGGTGTGAGCACCAGGTCGCGTTCGGTTTCGAAGAGCACGGGCCCGCTCTCGCCCTCGAGCTGAGTAGCGGCGACGGTCGTGGCGGCCGGAACCAGCGCCTCGCTCTCGGCGCCCGATGCCGGCGTGAAGGTGAGCGGCACGCGCGCCGCTTGCGGCGGCTGCCGGGTCACGCCGATGAGATCGAGAAATGCAAGCAGGCTCCGCTCCGGGATCCGGTTCAGGCGGTGCACGACCTTCTCGGCCATGTGGCAAAAAATCCGGATCAGGGCATCGCGGGCGCCGCCGGCGCCGTCACGCCAGGAGGCGCACAAGGTATCCTTGCCGCAGTCGCAGGTGTAACGATGGATCAGCGTCTCGGTCTCGGCGACGAGATCGTCGAAGCTACGACCGTCGATGGGTGGGGCCGGGATCGACATCAGCCACGCTCCAGGTAGAAAGGGTAGACCAGGTTGAAGTGGTTGTTGGTGGTTCGGATCCGGTATTCCAGGTGGATCAGCAGGACATGGGGCTCCCCGGGCGCGGGCGCCACCCGCACATCGAGCAGCGCGACGCGCGGCTCGTACAGAATCACGGCTTCCCGGACTGCCTCGCGGACGCGGGCGGCGGTGGCCGCGTTGCTGACCGCGAAGAGGTATCGGTGGAGGTCGCAACCGAAATCCGGGCGCATGACCCGCTCGCCCTTCGCCGTGCTCAGGATGAGCCATAAGGACTGGTGAATGCGCTCCTCGTGCTCGGCTTTGACAATGTCGCCATGGTCACCCTGCGCCACCGGGAAGTGCCAGCCCTTGCCCCAAAACGCCCTGGTCATGACCTTCCCTCCCTAACCGCCGATGAAGACCGTGCCGGTCGCGACCACCTTGCCGACCGGCTGATCGGTCGGGTCGTTACAGGTGTCGGCGGGATCGCCGGCGCGGGCGGCGGGCTTGCCGTTGATGTTGACGGTCTTGCTGCCCAGCTTGACCGTGCCCTTGTTGGCGGGCTGCCTCTGGAAGGCCGTGCCCGGCGGGGTGGGCAGGTGCGGCGGGGTGTTGTCGGCGGTGCTGCCCCGGGTGGCCGCGGGCATGCCCATGATCTTGACATTGCCGCTCAGGTTCCCGCTGAGCGTGCCGTTGAAGGGGTGTAGAAGCGGGGTGGGCACCGTGCCGGAAGTCGAGGGAACCATGACGATATGGGTGTCGCCGGCAACGATCCGGTCACCTTGTTTGGCCGCGGGTAGACCCATGCTGAAGACCTCCTCGTTGGTTCAGTTGAGGTTGATGATTGCTCCCTTGATGTTCGTGTTGGCATTTGCTTTCAGGTTCATTTCGGCCTTCGCCGCGAGCTCGAGTCCCTTGCCCGAGGTGATCTCAATACCCTTGCCCTTCAGGACGAGCTTACCGCCGCGCGAGGCGAGCGTGAGATCGGCCTCGGCGCTGATGGTGACCGTGTTCGCCGCCGAATCGAAGACCAGGCTGTTCTTACCGGTCTTGTCGATGATCTCGATCTTCTCGGCGCCGTCGGTGTCGTCGAGGCGGACCAGGTGCCCGCTGCGTGACTTGATGAGGCGGATATTGTTCTTACCGTCCTCGTTGGTCTGGGGCGGTGTGTCCACGCCGTTCCAGAGTGCGCCGAGCACGTAGGGGAAGCGCAGATCGCCGTGCTCGAAGGCGACCAGGACCTGGTCCTCGACCTCGGGCAGGAAGCAGAGACCACGGTCCTTGCCGGCCATGGGGACGGCGAGCCGGGCCCAATCGCTCTCGTCGGTGTCGGAAAGCCAGGGGAAGCGGAGCTTGACGCGGTGCCGTCCCTCCGGGTCCCGGTTGTTGGTGACGATCCCGACCACGACGCCGAAGTATCTCTTTTCATCCCGGTCGGTTGGTTGCAGCAGGTCCAGCAGGCTGTCGGTTTTCATAGGTAGCGCTCACAATTGAAATCTGTGGTGTAGCCATTGTCGTCGAAGGTGTGGGTCACCTTGGTGAGCCGGTAGGTGCCGTTGAAGCGACCGAGCCCCGCGAGCGTCACGACGCGCCCGGCCCTCAAGGCGGGCCGGCCGTAGGTTGTGCCCCTTCCCGTCAGAAACGCGGCGGCCCGTCGCTGATAATCGGCCTTGGCGCGGCGTTCGCACTCCTCCTGGGAGTTGACGGGCTGGTCCACCACCACGAGCTCGGTGCGGCCGAACGCTTTTTCGGCCACCTCGGCCCCGCTCCGACCGCCGGCGGGCGCGCCCGCGTAACTACCGACGATGGCTTTCTTTTTGTCGCGATCATAACCCCGGTACTTCACCCTCGGGACCTGGTCGACGGTGTTCACGGACGGCGTGAAGCTGCGCAGGCTCTCACCCCACGCAAGCGCCGCGACCGCGCTTTCCCCGGATTCGGGCGGCCCGAAGACGAGCGTCCTGCCGGCGGCCAGGATCTCGAAACGGTTGCGCCGGGCCAGATCGAGCAGGAATTGCCAATCGGTTCGCGCGCCCTGGGCCTCGAATGCGCGGATCGTTTCGGTGTCCTCGGCCCGTGCCGTCAGGCCGTGGCCGGCGGCGATCTTCGCGACCATCTGCGTGTCGGTGCTGTCCTTGAACGTGCGGCCCGATTGCTTGCGTTTCAAGCGATGCAGAACGCTGTGGCCGCCGACCGTGAGGGTGGGGTTGCCGGCGGCGGGGAAGCATGCGTCGACCTTGGTGATCTCGCCGTCGAAGCGGAAGGATTCACCGCCGCTATAGAGGATCTCGAGGGTGACGGATTTACCGGCATCGAAGAGCTCGGCGTCATCCATGTGCGTCCAGCGCATGTCCGGGTAGGGGTTGGCCACGGTGATCTGAAAGGTATCGATGCTGTCGCGCTCGCTGGTGACGCTGATTCTCTGGATGTACCCGGAAACGTCGGCCTCGAGGTCGACCCCGTTGATCGCGACGCGAAACGCCGGTGCGAGAGTGCTGGTCATGGCAAGCCTCCTCGACCGCTGAGCGGGGGAATCACCAGCACGCGACCGGGTTCCAGCTCGCGCGGGCTGTCGATGCGGTTGGCGCGCGCGATCGGCCGCCACGCGGCGGGGTCGCCGTATTCCTCGGCCGCGATGCCGAACAGGCTGTCACCGCGTTTCACGGTGCGGGTCTTGGTGTGGTCGGCGGATTCCGTGGGTATCGCGCGAACCTGCACGTCGACCGGGATGTGCTCCTTGAAGGTCACGCTCAGGGTGGCGCGAACCGGCACCCCGCTGGGCAGGAACAGGGTGTATTTTCCGTTGACCGATGTCACGATACCCACAAACGTCAGCGAACCCCAGGAGAAGGTGCAGACCGGCGGCACATGGGTCGGTCCCAGGATGTCGAGCAGGCGGTAGATCTTGTTGGTCTCTTTGCGGACGTCGGCCTGCTCCTCATAGGTGTCGAAAAACAAGTCCATGGTCAGGGTCCGGCTGTTGCCGCGCACAAACTGGAGGATCGGCGAGCCCAGACCCGGGATGCCGATCTCGGCGATCCGGTTGCTCCCGGTGAGGCTGTATTGGTTGGGGTTGAACAGGACCGTGATCGGATCGTTGTCCTCGGGAGTGATGGTTGCCTTTGCCAGTGTCATGATTACAGGCCTCGTTGCTCTCGCTCGCCGGCGAGACGGCTGATCAGTCGTTCATAGACCTCGTTCGTCAGCCGGTCGAGATCGATGACCGGCTCACCGGGTTCGGAGTGCACGCCGGCCGTGGCCTCGGGCTCATCCACCATCGGATTTTCCCTTGCCTCGGGCGGAGAAGCGCCGTGCCCGCCGGCGTGAGGCGGCGCCACGGTGATCGGACCGGGCTGTAGCTGAGCCGTGTCCTGTCTCGTGATCGGTGAGACGAAGTGTCGCGGCGCGGACAGAGAGAGAAAGCTCTCCGAGACCGGCGCGGGCCGAGCATACGCCACGGCGCCCTGGTCGCCGGGCAGGTCCCCGGCGAGCGTGCGTTGGATGGGGGTGATCACCGGACGAGCCACGGTTTCGGTGGCTCGGGTCGATGCCGGCTCGGGCACCTCCGGGAAGGCGACCGCTTCCGCCCGGCCAGGCTGATCGGCGCCCGCGGGCCGGGTGCGGGCCAAGGCGTCGTGCTCGCCCGGAAGATCGGCGGCGAGCGTACGTTGGGTGGGGGCGATCACCGGACGAGTCACGGTTTCGGTAGCTCGGGTCGATGCCGGGTCGGGCACCTCCGGGAAGGCGACCGCTTCCGCCGGGCTCGTGGGATTCCCGGTGGCGATATCCGCGCTCGATGGCGCCGACCCAATCCTGAAGACATGGCCCGCGGGTCCGTCGCCGTAATCGATTTTTGTGCGCGCGGGCCGGTCGTCGCCGGAAGCGGCAGCGCGGCGGCTGTCGATGCCGGCCGAGGGCGCGGGCGCCGTCTGGACACGAGACGCGGAAACGGAAGGACTCGAGGTGAGCCGGCTTGCGCGCATCCCGGATGAGAGCACACCGGCCTCGTCGGGTTGTTCGTGCGCTCCGTGATCTTCCCTCACAGAACCCGTCCGCCCGTCGCCGGCCGGGGCTGACATGACCTGATCCACCGCCTTATCCAGGCGAGAGCCGGCAACGTGGGCGCGTTTGCCCGCGATGGTGCCGGGCGCTGTCACGGGTCGCTGCTCCGGCCGGCCGGCCGGATGAGATGACAGGGGGCGCCCGGGACCGTGGTGCAGCCGTCGCATGATGGTCGCGCCCAAATCGGCGGCGGGCCTTGCCCCGGATTTCGGCGACACAACGACCTCGACAGGTGTCCGGATATTCGCCTCGCGGGCATCGGCGTTCGTGGCGAGGGGTTGAATAACGGCCGGTGCCGGCGATTCACGCTCGCGTGGCGCCACGGTCTGCTCGGGCGCGTCGGGCGCCGGCGATGCCTCCGCTGTCGGGATCGCGGCCGGCCGGGTACCGGCTTCGCGCGCGATGACCCGTTGTCGAAAGGCGCGCGCCGAGGGACCGCTCATGTGACGCTGGAGCAGGCGATTGCCGAGCACATGCGTGATTCCGTGGGAAGCCGGTTCGGTGGCCGCGCTCTGCATTGCGGTCCTTTCCCGCTCCGGTGACGGCTGTATGGCGGCGACTGGTCTCGCCGAGTGCGCGAACGCGATCGCCCGAGGCCCGCTCGCTGCCGTCCCGGAAACGGGCTCGGTCGGCGTTGCCGGTCTCGTCGGCAACACGCGCGGGACGATCTCGCCGCCCGCGCCTAGAGTCTCGGCCGGGGTGAACGCACGCGGCCGGCGCCGTTGCAGGGCGATCGCCAGGGGATGCCGGCTCACGAGGCGCCGGGTGATTCGTGCAGCGACGGCCGACGCGACCCGACCATGGGCGTAGCCGGGAAATCGCCGCATCCGCGCCTGGATTCTTCGCGCTAGCGGCGTCGCCAACAGTTCGGCTCTGGATTCGGATTTCTCTTTCATTTCACGACCTCGGCCGCGCGTGCCGAGCCTCCTTCGATCAGCTTGGCCTGAGGAGAAGACCGCAATGAACCAGCTCCAGGGATTCGAGGGCGACCTCGTTGCTGCCGGCTCTGAGCTCCGGTCCCGTCCATTTGACGGGGTAGGCCTTCTTGAAGTGCCACCATCTGGCCGCGACCTGCCGGGTGTCCATCAGGAAAATGGTGACGGTGCAGCGTTTCACAATACCCTGGGTGATCTCGGCGTACCATTCCCACAGGGTATCGCGGTCCACCAGGCCGTGCTTCAGGATCAGATTGGTCGGGTAACGGGTAGGGCCGGGCAACTTGTGGATAAAGCTGTTCTCGCCGCCCTCGCGATAATCCTGGACCTCGGTTTCCACCTGCAGCCCGGTTACCTCGCTGAAGCCGCCGACGATGATCCCCTCGATTTCGACGTTGAAGTTGAAGGCCAGGTAGGGGTCTTCACGGGCGCCCGGCCGGCCGTAGCCACCGTGAGAGGCGGTTTCGATTCCCGTGTCGGCCATGGTTGCTCCTCCTCATCGGCGGTCATGCCCCGGTTCCGTTCATCGCGGCAACCCGCGACACCCAGGCGCGGCGCTCGCGATGGTCCATGCCCATGATCTGGTCATAGGGCCAATGGAAATGGCGGGCGATGGCGGCTACCTCGTCGAACAGCCGGTCCGAGGGGTAGCCCTTCACGCTCCCGAGCCGTTGTAGACCACCTCGAGTTCCTTCTCGCAGTGGGGACAGACGACCCCCAGCCGATTGTGACCGTTCTCGTTGATGTGCTGGTAGAAATCCTGGAGAAAGGCCAGATCGGCGGAAAACAGGCCCTCGATGACCTTGGGGTTGATATGCGTCAGATCGCCCAGGCGCGTGATCACCCTCGAGAGGAGAATGATCACCAGGTAACCCGGATTGACCTGGACGCGAGGGTCCTTGAGCGGAACGATCTCGTCGTAGGCGGTCGCCAGCCGCATGCGCCCCTCGCGATGCAGGTTCTCCTCGGCGTCTCGGTACCCGATGGGCAGGGTGAATTCGAATTCGGTCTTCATTAACCTTTACCTTTCTAATCAGTTCTCCTTACTATACCTTCATGGGCGATCTCCAGTTGCTCGATGGCCACCTCGTTCGCCGACGCTTTGAAGCTGGGGCCGATCCACTTGGTGGGCCATCCATCCTCGAAGTCCCAGCTCACTCTTACTTGACCCGAATCGTCCGTGAGGTGGATCGAGCCGTTTACACGCTCGACATCGCCGTCCTGTGCCTTTTTCCGCCAATCCCAAAGCTGGGCGTCATTCGTGACACCCCGTTTGAGGCTGATGTTGGAATAGGTATTCTTGCCGGGAAGCTTGTGGTCGGTCGGCCCATCGGTGCCTTCGCGGTAGGTGATCGGATCCTGGGCGGAATCCAGGCCCGAGCACTCCTGGAACCCGCCCCGGTCGATGCTGCCGATTTCCAGCCTGAAGTTATAAGACCGAAAAGGGTCGACTCGTTTTCCGGTTGTCATTTGGCGCCTCCATGTGAACATGCTGGTGAGCTGTGATCTGCGGTTGAATCGCGTCGGTCATCACACCGCCCTAGCTCAGGTGGGCATTTCGAGCGCGATATCGCCGGCGTTGCGCGTGATGCGCACGACGATATGCTCGTTGGGTGCCGCGGCGGCCAGGCCGATTTCGGCCACCAGCCGGCCGGCCTCGCGCACCTCGTCCGGATTGGTTTCGGCATCGCATTTGACAAAGAAGGCCTCTGCTTCGGTGCGGCCGTGAAGCGTACCGGCCCGGTAGAGGTCGCCGAGATAGCTGTTCAGCTCGCGGGTGATGCGGACCCACAGCCCGGGATTGTTGGGCTCGAAAGCCGCGCCGGCCAGGTTGCGCGCGACCCAGCGGGCCGCGGTCAGGAAAATCCGCCGCACGTTGATATAGGTCCAGTCGCCGGCGCCCAGGGTGCGCGCGCCCCAGACCCGGATACCGCGACCGGGGAAGGCGCGCAGCGCGTTGATCCCCAGTGGATTCAACTCGCCTTGGCGCTGGTCGTCGAGCACGACCTCCAGGTCCGGCACGCCTTCGAGCTCGAAGTTGGCAGGCGCCTTGTGGACACCGACCTCGCGATCAGCGCGGGCGTAGATACCGGCTACATGGCCGCAAGGTGGGACGACGTCTGGCTCGTCTCGCGTTTTGTCAAAGGATCGGACCGAGACCCACGGATAGTAGAGCGCGCCGTCGGCGCCCGCGAGGCAATTGCGCTGCTCGATGACCGCCTTGGCGGACCCGCCGGGTAACGCGTCCAGAATCGCGAAGCGGTCGCCCATCTGCAGGCAGTGTCTCATGATATCGGCCTGCACCTCCGCGATCTCGCCGGACGTGTAAGCCAGTTGACCGATCTCGGCCCGCGGGCCCACTTTCCGTCGGGGTCGCATGATGTCGGGCGCACACACCAGGTCGAGCCCATCCAGCGGCTCCAGCGCCGTCAGGCCCGCGTGCATGCTCGCCACGATGGAGCCCGTGTTGCTCGGCTCATCGATCGGGACGACGTAACAGCGCGTCCCGCCGTTCTCGAAGAAGCCGCGTACGGCATGGGCCAGGTAACTGTCGGTAAGCGGTTCGCCGAAACGCTCCGCCGGCTGATCGGCCAGGTCGAGCCGTTGGGGTACGCCGATCTTGCCCCCTCCGGTAAAGCCTAGGAAGGCCGGCACCCCCGTCATCAGTTCGGTGCTTGGTTTCGGCAGGATGTCTTTGCGGTAGATACCCGGTGTCCGGTAAGACAGCATGGCTCGCTCCCCATGCGATCAGGCCTCTAGGCTTCCGGCCCCGCCCACTGGCTGAGTCGGAAAATCACGAATTCGGCCGGTTTGACCATCGCCACGCCGATCTCGGTGACCAACCGGCCCTGTTCGCGAGCCTCGGGCGGGTTGGTCTCGGCGTCGCATTTGACGTAAAAGGCTTCCGCGGGGCTGCTGCCGAACAGCGCGCCCGCACGCCACACATTGGTCAGGAAGGCGGTGACGTTGCGGGTGATCCTGGCCCACAGACCGGGCTCGTTGGGCTCGAACACCGCCCACTGCGTGCCCTTGTCGATCGATTCGCGCAGGAACAGGAACAGCCGCCGGATATTGACGTATTTCCACTCGCCGTTATCGTCGCCCCCGACCGTGCGCGCGCCCCACACGCGGATATTGCCGTGAAGCTTGCGGATACAGTTGATACCATCGGGATTGAGCCCGTCCTGATCGGCCCTGCTGATCGCGTATTTCAGACCCAGCGCGCCGAGCACGACCTCGTTGGCCGGCGCCTTGTGGACGCCGCGGCCGGCATCGACGCGGGCATAGATCCCGGCGATATGGCCGCTGGGCGGTACGAACAGCGGTGTCTCGGGATCGAGCGGGTTGAAGACCTGCAGCCAGGGATAGTAGATGGCGGCATCTTCGCTGTGGGCCGGCAAGATCTTGCTCGTGTCGGTGACCTCTTCGGGGCAGTCGAAGATGGCGAAGCGATCCCCTGTCTTTTCCGCGCAGTGGGTGACCATTGCGGCGCGAACCGAATCTGAGGTGATGCCGGGCGCGGCCACGATCGCGATTTCGTCGATCGGCTCGAAATTCGCCGGCGCCGCGATCAGCCCGGTCTCGTCTTCGGCCCGCGTCACATAACAGCGCGTGCCCCCGTTGTCGAAGAAACCATAGACCGCGTGGGCCAGATTCCGTTGGTTCGAATGATAGGTGAAATCACCGAACTTTTTCTTGAATTCACTGAAGTTGGTGCACAGGACCACCTCATCGGCGCCAACCGGTGTGAACTTTTCTGCCTTGTGGTAATCAGCGGTGATCTTAGCATCGGTTGCGGGTGCACAGCCCTCGTCGAATTCGATCTTCGACTTGGTTGTCAGGTTCTCCAAGGTGACTTTTTCCACGACCTTACCATTTACCCGCACCTCATAGCCGCCCTCGGTCACGACCGGCTTGTCGGGCAAGTCGAACGACAGCTTTTGGCCATTGCCGGTTCCGACCGCGACATTGCGGCATTTCTCGCCCGGCAGGTTCAAAGAATCGGGCACAATGCCGAGGAAACCGGCGGTGCTGGTCCCCACGCCCGCGATGGGCCGGGTTGCCGAGGCGACCTGCAAGACGTGGACGCCCGGGGATTTGATCGTCGTCATGGCGCTTCCTCCTTATTCTATCAAGAGCCGGGCCCCGCCCACTGGCTGAGGCGGAAGATCACGAACTCGGCCGGCTTGACTACCGCCACGCCGATCTCGGTGACCACCTGGCCCTGATCGCGAACCTCGGGTGGATTGGTCTCGGCGTCGCATTTGACGTAAAAGGCTTCCGCGGGGCTGCTGCCGAACAGCGCGCCCGCGCGCCAGACATTGGTCAGGAAGGCGGTGATGTTACGGGTGATCCTGGCCCACAGAGCGGGTACATTGGGCTCGAACACGGTCCACCGCGTGCCCTCGTCGATCGATTCGCGCAGGAACAGGAACAGCCGCCGCACGTTAATGTACTTCCACTCGACGTTTTTATCGCCGCCGAGCGTGCGGGCGCCCCAGACGCGAATATTGCCGTTGATCCTGCGGATACAGTTGATCCCCAGGGGATTGAGTCCCGCCTGGTGAGACTTGCTGACGGCGACCTCGAGACCGAGCGCGCCGTAGATGACCTCGTTGGCCGGCGCCTTGTGGACGCCGCGGAGGGCATCGACGCGGGCGTAGATACCGGCGATGTGACCGCTGGGCGGCACGTAGAGCTTTTTTTTGGGATCGATCGGGTTGGCAACCTGCAGCCAGGGATAATAGTAGGCGCCGTAAATATTATTGTCCGGCGCGGTGGTGTTTCCCGGCTCCCTGCCCTTGGGACTGTCCAGGATCGCGAACCGGTCTTTGTTCTTGGCACAGTGTGTGGCCAAGGCGCTGTAACTATCGGCGATACCGGGAGCGGCAACGACGGCGATCTCGTCGATCGGCTCGAATCGCTTCAGGGCATCCTCCAGCTTATCCTTGTCGGCGGCCCGCGTCACATAACAGCGCGTGCCCCCGTTATCGAAGAACCCGTAGACCGCGTGGGCCAGGTTCCGCTGACCCGAATCAGCGGTGAAGTCACCGAACGACTTCTTGAATTCACTGAAGTTGGTGCACAGGACGACCTTGCTGACAGAGACCGCGTCAAACGTCCTCAGCTCGCGGTAATCGGCGGTGATGACCGCGCCTGCTGCCGGCGCCGTGGCTAAATCGATCTTCCACTCGGCCAAGGTGGCCACGGCTGCTTCCTCATTGTCCACCCATACCTTACAGGAGTCCGCGGTGTTATTCACCGATGAGTGAGGCAGGTCGAACGATTTCTTTGTGCCGTCACCGGTTCCGAGATTGATTTTTTTATGTTCCACGGGCGGCAGTGACCATTGGTCGGGCACGATACCTACGAACCCGGCGGTGCTGGTCCCGACACCCGCGATGGGTTGGACCGCCGAGGGGACCACCTTGACGTGGACACCCGGTGATAGGTAGCTGGACATGGGTCTTCCTCCTTCTTGCCGAGCGGTGGCGGACACGGGAACGAGCGCCCTGCGCCGCTTGCCCGAGCAGGCTCGGCCCGGGTTGTGGTGACCGCGTCGGGTTCCATACTCAACCGGCCTCCAATGTGAAATTTACATCCTCGACCACGGCGCCGGCTTGAGGCGGGGTGACCGATTTCGTGCTTTGCCCATAGCCGCGCGCCGAGACCACCAGCGTCCGCGGCCCCGCCTCGACCCCGATCAGCCGGTAACGGCCTCGGGCGTCGGCAAAGGCCCGCTCGCCGCTGCCCTGGATTCGGACAAGCGCGAGCGCGATCGCCTCACCGGTCGTCTTGTCGCTGATCCGCCCCGCGATCGTGGTCGGCGACAGCCGCATATCGGCCGTGGCCATGGTAATCGTGCCGGCATCGTCATGGCTGACGGTGATGTCGATGCGCGCGGCGCCGTAGCGGCTGCCGTGTTCCGGCAACGAGGCTTTCAGGGTATAGTTGCCGGCGGGCAGGTCCAGGAAATGAAAATGGCCGTCGCCGGCGGTTCGCGTGCGGTCGGGTCTTTGTTCGAGCCCGGCCCGGGCGGCGCCGAAGCGGAGCGCTTTGAGCGCCAGCGCATGGGTGAATGCCGGCGGTCCCGTGACGATTGCGACGCGAGCGCCGTGGATCGCCGCGCCCGTCCGGCCGTCGCTGACCGTGCCGGCGACGGCCACCTGGTGGCGGATCTTCTCCAAGATGATCATCGTCATGGCGCCTTCTCCACACGCATGTCGGTCACGGGCGGCGCCGCGGCCACCGGCTCGTCGGCATCGACGCCGATGGTGACCGTGAAGTGGAGCGCGGCCTTGGGTTTACCCATGGCCTGCCAGAATTCTGAAGGGCTCTGCAGCCGGCCGGCCTGCAACGAGAGCACCGGCAACGGCAGTTCCTGGCTGCGAAGCTCTCCCTGCAGGGCCTCGTGTGGGATGGTCGGGTAGCGCAGCAGGACCTTCATGACCTCGGCGAGCATGCTGTGCTCGTCCTCGGCCGGGTTGCGGACGTCGCTGCTGGGCCAGGCCGTGACCAGGTAGGCGCAGTCTACTCGTACCGGCGGGCGCTTCCTTATGTACGTGCCGTCGCTATGGCGCTCGGTGCGCCATTCGGTGCTGCGCAGCTCGCGGTTTTCCCGCACATCGTAGAGAAAGAGGTTGATAGCGGGCAACGTGACGCCGCTGGGTGGAAACTGATGATCGGGCGTAGCGAAGCTGATGGTGATCGCCGAGGGCAAGCCTTTTTCGAGAATTATTTTGATGGTTTGGTCGAGGGATTGGAACATGCCTTCTTTCTTTCTCCTTCTTTCGGCCCGATATAGACAAATATAGATCCGTTTATTTTTTTCTCTCCTTTTCTTATGACACCATCCCTGTGTCTATAAAAATAAATATCTCCTGTAATTTTGTTGAAAATCGGGTAGAACTTTATCTCAAGACTCTCATTGGGCTTGAGGGTTGCAGTTATTTCCCTTCCGTCCTCTATTTTTTTTTCTACTTTCGAATTGTGCTTCATTGCAATCTCTTCCGTTTGGGATTGACTGAGAGTGTTGCTAAATTGGCCACCAAGCCCCTTGTAGCTAAATTCATAATTCCTGGTTGCTTCATTGCTCTCTACCTTGATTTTTTTGACTTCCTTCGTAACTGTTGTGCCTCGCACTGCCGTGATTTTGGCTGTGTGCTTAATTGTCCTTGTGACTGGCTTGGGTACGTATATAGCCCAGGCACACGGCGTTTTACCAATTATTTGCTTTACTTCAGTTTTATGCCTTTTTGTGGCCGTCTTGGAAACAATAAATTTAACTACATCATAGGGATGAATTCGCGGGAGAAAAACCGCAGTGTACCACAATGACCACAAGCCAGGTTCACGATTTATCTTTTCCCCTTCTAAATTTTTGCCTTTTCTTTTAATTTTATCTCTAGTCAGCGTGTATTTTCCAAATCCGAAAAGCCATTCTATATTTTTATCAATTTTATTGTCTTGGTGATCATATAATTCCCAGAATGAGTGGCTAGTCAACCACCATACAGTGTAAGATCCACTTGTATAGTCTACTTCGAAGCTGCCTGAAAATAAATCTTGAATAAATCCAATGATAGGGGTTTTAATTTTAAAACCGCCGTAGCGATATTTTCCTTCTTTTGGCGGTTCAGGTACTCTCTGTATTGCCCCTTGTTTCGCATGAGCCATCCTTCGTTTCGCATTACTTTTGCCGAATTTTGCACCTGAATTATCTTCCTGGACTATTCTTCGTGCCACCTGATTTGCTTCGCGCTCGTATTGGTCGTCCGGGTCGCCGAGCGTCAATTTGGGGCGCGTTTTTCCTGTCTGCTGGACGACATGGGTCAGTTCGTGGGCCAGGATCTCATGACTGCTGCTGCTTCCCGGTTGGTATTCATTGCTCCGAAAGAAAATATCCCGGCCGGTTGTGAACGCACGCGCGCCCAGGGCGCGGTTGAGCACGTCCGACTCGGCATTGTGGTGGATCCGTACACCGCTGAAATCGGCGCCGAAGGCGCGCTCCATTTTGGTGCGCACACCGCTTTCCATCGGTTGACCACCGCCGCGCATGCGCTCGATCTCTTGCTCGACCGCGGTGGGGACCTCGTGGTCGCCAACCCCCTCGCTCTTGCGGGCAAGGTCCACGACGCGCTGCAGATAGCGGTTGCCGTATCGGCGTTGCAGTTGGCGCAGGGAGGCGCCGGCCCGCCAGGATTGGCCGGCGGTCATGCGCCGCAACACGGCGGCGTGCCTCTGTGCGCTCAGCGCATCGCCGACCGGGGCGGTGCTCCGGCTGAGAAGGTCGCGAGCCGGGGAGAGCGGGACGTTTGTTTCCGGGCCTTGATGCTCCTCTCCGCGAGCAAGCGGTGACAGACGCGCTTTCTGCTGTTTCTCATCCAAGAGCTGTTGTTCCCTCATCTCAGTACCCCCGTGCCGGTAGACGGCGATTGTCTGGGTTGGGTTCCCTCGCTGCCGGCTGGGTGCTAGCCCGGTGCGACGGCGGTGAAGGCATTGTCCATGAGGACCTTGCCCATTTTTCGGTACTCCCGTTGGATGGCGTGGATCAGGTGGGCGGTGGTCACCGGACCGCCCTGCTCGGCGGCGGCGAAGGCGGCGGCCAGGGCGATGTTGCGGATGTTGCCGCCGCTGAATTCGAAGCGGTCGGCCAGATCGTCCAGGTCCAGGTCGGCCGCGCGCGGCGTCTCCCCCGGCCAGATCTTTTGCCAGATGTCCCGGCGGGAGCCGGCGTCGGGGAAGGGAAATTCGATCGTGAAGGCGATGCGGCGCACGAAGGCCTCGTCCATGTTCTTGCGCAGGTTGGTGGCCAGGATGGCGACGCCCTCGTAGGCCTCGATCCGCTGCAAGAGGTAGCTGGTCTCGACGTTGGCGTAGCGGTCGTGGGCGTCGCGGATCTCGGTGCGCTTGCCGAACAGGGCGTCGGCTTCGTCGAAGAACAGGATCGCGTTGCTGGTCTCGGCCTCGTCGAAGATACGCGCCAGGTTCTTCTCGGTTTCGCCGATGTACTTGCTGACCACGCCGGCGAGATCGATACGGTAGAGGTCCAGACCCAGTTCGTGGGCGGTGATCTCGGCAGCCATCGTCTTGCCGGTCCCCGACGGGCCGGTAAACAGCACGCTCAGCCCCTTGCCCAGCGAGAGCTTGCGGTCGAAACCCCAGGTTTCGTGGACCAGGCCGCGGTATTTTACGCGCGCCAGGATCTCGCGCAGTTGGGCGATGCGGTCGGGCGGAAGCACGATGTCGTCAAGGATGAAGTGGGGCTCGATCTTTTGGGCCAGCATGCTCAGGTTGGGGTTCGAGCAGGCGCGGCAGGCGGCATAGAGATCGGACTCGGTGATCTGCCCGTCATCGCGACAAAGCGCCAGGTTCCGGGCAGCGGTGACCGCGTCGCGGATCAGGCCCGGGCTGAAGCGGAATTTTTCGGCCAGATCGGCCGTCATCGCCGCGCTTGCCTCGCCGTTCAGCGCGCCGGCCCACAGGCGACGGCGGGAGCTTGTGTCGGGTATGGAAAAGGTGACCTGCACCAGCGGCACCTGTTTCAGGGCCGGCTCTTTGGCGCGCGCCGACCGGCTCGCCAGGATGGTCAGGCCGGGTCGTACTTCCAGCAGGCGGATCAGGGCCTCTCGGTGGCCGCGCGCCTGCTCGCTCGCCAGGGCATCGAAGCCGTGCCAGTAGAGCGCGGCGTTTTGCAGACGCGCCTCGCGATCGGCCAGGGCTAGCATGGTGCGGAAATCGCCGCCCTCGTCGTCGACGATCCCCTGACCGTCGACGACCAACAAACGCAGCTCGAGCGCCCGGGACAACGCCTCGGCCGCTTCCTGCTTACCCGTGCCGCGACCGCCCTGGAAATGGAGCGTCAGCGGAGACTTGTCCTCGCGCAGCCGGGCAGCTAACAGACCGAGACGGTGGGCGAGGTCACCGGCCGGGTCCAGGTCGGCCAGGCGGGCCTCGGGCGCGATCAGACGGGCATGGTCGGTCAGGCGTGCGTCCAGTTCATCGCCGTCCATCAGGTAGCGGGCCACGCGATCGTCGATCTTCAGGAAGCCGGCCAGAAGCGGCGGGTGCGGGTCGCTCGCATCGCCGAAGAGCGATACCAGTCGGTGGGCGCGCAACGGCGCCCGGGCGGTGAAGCGGGTCATGGCGCGGAGCTTGGCATCGAAGGATGGGCTGAGCAGATTGGCGATCAGGTCGACGGAAGGCCGCTTTTTGTTGATATCGTCCTGGAGATAGGCGTAGAGGCGCTCGTAGCGAAGGTCCAGCTCGGGCGCCAGCGCGATCAGCAGGACATCGGCATCGAACTTTGTCAGCGCGAACAGCTCGGCCAGACGGTCGAGCCGCAGGCAGATGCCGGCTTCTCGGCCGGCGGCCTTCCGGCTTTCGATCCGCGCGGCCAACTGGGCCAGCGCGGCGCCGGCCTCGGTCTGCTCCAGGCTCACCGGCTGGACCGCCCAGTGGGGCAAGCCGGCCGGCCGCGCCAGCAACGCGTCGATCTCTTCCTCGGAAATACAAAAACCGCCGAACTCGGCATCGACCACCCGCGCGCGGCGGGCGCGTTGAACCTGGACCTGGATGAGGAGATCGATGCGCTCGAGCTCGGCCAGAACATGCTGAATAGAGTCCACATAATGGTTCATGGTCTCCGAACTGCGAGGCCCATGGCTGGAATAATCGGCGGTGGGAGCCATAACTCCGCCCTTTGAAACAATGCGCTTAGTCTAATCTTTAAAATATTGCTAAAAAAATGCTTAGAGAAGATATACTAAAAACGGCCATCTTTTTAATTTATAAGATGACACCTTTTTATAATTTAGGTTCAAAAATTCTAAATTTCAAGATATTTTGCATTGATTCAGTCACATTTTACATTGTATAAAGTGTATCTTTTTGAGTATCACAAGATATGCCCAAATTGGCATGCATATGTCCTTGACAGCACGGGCCACACTGATCTGTGAAATGTCTGGCGAAGTTCCCATTCGCGGCGAGATTGCGTCACGTTCAGCGGATGAAAATCGCCGCGCCGCAGAAAGCCTAATAGCGCCTATGCAGGAGGCGATGGAAGCGGAGAATCCAGGTCAAGCGAAAGACCTCGCCCTCGAAATAAAGATGATCATGGAAGCCCTGGAGAACTAGAGCAACATCACTGGTTGTGGGTTTGGCAAAATGCCTCTGTTCTCAGAGAACGGGGAACGAGAATAACTGGGCCAAGTGTACCGAGAAACCCCACCTTTTCTGAGACTAAGCCTCTAGATTTATTGTGCTTCGTGAATGCGTTTTTTTGCCGTCTCAATTTCTAAGATTCAAGAACTCATCCGGCTCAGGGGTTTTTGGGACCCCTGGCAAATACCTTTGCCATACATCAGTACTGTCAGGCCGGTCCGGTACATCGAAGAGGTCGGTGTCCTCATTGCGTTTGGGCGGGTGTTTACAATTTCGCTCCGGTGGTCGGCCTCGGATGGTGGGGTTATCGGTTGTGTCGGTTGGTGGTGGGGCTTCTTTTGGTATCGTCGTTTGCTTTGATTCTGCCGGCGTCGGTATGGGGATGTTTGGGGTTATTCCGGGTTCTTTCTCCTTGGTTTTTTGTGGTTTCTCGGCTTTCTCCGACGCCTCGTCCG
>JAAUYB010003471.1_pt1 | contig 28421 bp, 20 predicted proteins | sample 7278071 | NCBI WGS metagenome assembly JAAUYB01 (sample SAMN14350121, study PRJNA611818) | marine sediment metagenome | isolation source: surface marine sediment (1.8m) | place: French Polynesia: Moorea | collected 2018-08 | reverse complement strand
GCCCTGAACGCAAGGCGGCGCTCGACAAGTCCCTGCGCGAGGCGATCCGGCGCATCCCCGACGCCAGCCTGCGCAACCACTACGGCGAGGACATCAAGCGCTTGCGCGCCGATCTCTTCGGCTACCGCCCGGCGCCGGCGCGCCGCGCGGGCGGCACGGGCCGCGGCCGGGCCAGGGCGCCCGAGGGCGCGACGCCCGGCGCGAAACAGTCGGAACTGGCCGCGACGGCAGGCGACATCGAGGAATATCTGCGCGAGGCAGTGGTGCTGGCGGTGATCCTGACGCACCCGGGCCTGCTGCCGCAATTCGAGGCGGAGCTCGAGGCGATGGACTGCCACGGCCCCGACCATGCCGCGCTGCGCGCCGCGCTGCTGGCCAATCGCGACGCGGCCCCGGGTGACCTGCGGGCAACGGTTGCGCAGCAGGTGGGCGAGGGGCTTCTTGAAAAGCTCTTCGGCTCGAACCATGTGCAAATCGTGCCTGCAATCCGCCAGACAGACGACGCCGACCAGGCCCTGCTGTGCGTCGCCGAAGAGCTTGCCAAGCTCGAGGCGCGCCGGGGTGCTGCGCGCGAGATCAACGAGGCGATGCAGGACATCGGCGATCTGGTCGACGAGGGCCTGACCTGGCGCCTCAGCCAGGCCGCGGAAGCCCGCCAGCGCGCCGAGCACGGCCAGGTCGAGGACAAGACCGAATACGACACCGCGCCCAGCGGGGCGAAGATCAGCCGCGAGGAACGCGACGCCTTCGCCGCGCTGCTCGACGAGATCGACTATGCCAAGCCCAAAGGACGCCGCCAGTGAAACGGTTTGGTAGGGAATGGGTTAAGAAATCAGGGTAAACGGGTGTGCGAATCAGTGATTCGCGCTATCTGATTCGGTAAGCTCCGAATCACCCCTCGCGACTTCGAAGGAGTGCCGCATGGCCGCCAAGGACACCACCGAAGACCGAAAGCCGGACGAGCAGGACCAGGAAGTCGGGCTCGACATGAGCCAAACCGCGGTCAAGAAGATGATCGCCGAGGCGCGCGAGCGGGGCTACATCACCTACGACCAGCTCAATCAGGTCCTGCCGCCGGACCAGGTGTCCTCGGAACAGATCGAGGACGTGATGTCGATGCTCAGCGAGATGGGCATCAACATCATCGAGGACGAAGAGGCCGAAGACGACGAGGCGAAACCATCGACCGAGGTGGTCGAGACCTCGACCAGCCGCGAGGTCGCCGTCGCCGCCACCGAAACCGAAAAGCTCGACCGCACCGACGACCCGGTGCGGATGTATCTGCGCGAGATGGGCTCGGTCGAGTTGCTCAGCCGCGAGGGCGAGATTGCGATCGCCAAGCGCATCGAGGCCGGCCGCAACACGATGATCCAGGGGCTCTGCGAAAGCCCGCTGACCTTCCAGGCGATCACCATCTGGCGCGACGAATTGCTGAACGAAGACATCCTGCTGCGCGACGTCATCGACCTGGAGACGACGTTCGGCCGGTCGATGGATGACGACGGCGAGGGCGCAACCGAAACCGTAGTCGAGACGTTGAATGTCGGCGCGGCACCGGAGAAGAAGGAAGAAGAGCCCGAGCTCGACGCCGACGGCAACCCGATCCAGCGCGACGAGGACGAGGACGACGACGACCAGGCCAATATGTCCTTGGCCGCGATGGAGGCCGCGCTGAAGCCGCGCGTGTTGGAGACGCTCGACCGCATCGCCGCCGACTATGCGCGGCTGGCCGAGATGCAGGATCTGCGGATGTCTGCGACCCTGAACGAGGATGGCTCGTTCACCGTCGAGGCCGAGACCGAGTACCAGCAGCTGCGCGCCGAGATCGTCGAGCTGGTCAACGAGCTGCACCTACACAACAACCGCATCGAGGCGCTGATCGACCAGCTTTACGGCATCAACCGCCGGATCATGTCGATCGATTCCAACATGGTGAAGCTCGCCGACCAGGCCCGCATCAACCGGCGCGAGTTCATCGATGAATATAAAGGCTACGAGCTCGACCCGACCTGGATGGACCGGATCGCCGAGAAATCGGGCCGCGGCTGGCAGGCTTTCTGCGAACGGTCTTCGGCCAAGGTCGAGGAATTGCGCGCCGACATGGCCCAGGTCGGCCAGTATGTCGGTGTCGACATCTCGGAATTTCGCCGCATCGTGCAGCAGGTCCAGAAGGGCGAGAAAGAGGCCCGCCAGGCCAAGAAGGAAATGGTCGAGGCGAACCTGCGCCTGGTGATCTCGATCGCCAAGAAATACACCAACCGCGGGCTGCAGTTTCTGGACCTGATCCAGGAAGGCAATATCGGCCTGATGAAGGCGGTTGACAAGTTCGAGTACCGCCGGGGCTACAAGTTCTCGACCTACGCCACCTGGTGGATCCGCCAGGCGATCACCCGCTCCATTGCCGACCAAGCCCGTACGATCCGCATCCCGGTCCATATGATCGAGACGATCAACAAGCTGGTGCGCACCGGCCGCCAGATGCTGCACGAGATCGGCCGCGAACCGACGCCGGAAGAGCTGGCCGAAAAGCTGCAGATGCCGCTGGAAAAGGTCCGCAAGGTGATGAAGATCGCCAAGGAACCGATTTCCTTGGAAACGCCCATCGGCGACGAAGAGGATTCGCAGCTCGGCGATTTCATCGAGGACAAGAATGCGGTACTGCCCTTGGACTCGGCGATCCAAGAAAACCTGAAGGAAACGACGACGCGAGTGCTGGCTTCGCTCACCCCGCGGGAAGAGCGCGTGTTGCGCATGCGGTTCGGCATCGGCATGAACACCGACCACACGCTGGAAGAAGTTGGCCAGCAGTTTAGCGTCACCCGAGAGCGCATCCGTCAGATCGAGGCGAAGGCGTTGCGCAAGTTGAAGCATCCTAGCCGCAGCCGGAAACTCCGGAGTTTTCTGGATCAATAGATTGCCGAGGGTCGCGGCGTCTTTTGCCTGACGGCCGACCGACACCTGTGCGGTCCGGCTGACACCTCGATCCCATAGCGGATCGGCGATCTGCCGGCCCGTCGCAAGCCAGCAAAAAAAGATCAACCGGCATTCCTAGGGATTTTTGGACATTTAGGAGGAATAGCGCGGCACCAGGACTTGCTGGTGAGCATGGATCTCGGAAACCGCCGGGCAAGAGCTCGCGCCGAAATGCCGGAAGGATAGACAAGCCGGTCACCCGCATCACCGAGAAGCCACAGGCCGGCAAAGGCTCGTGAATTCCGAGCGCCCTGCACCCAATCCAGGCGCCGCCTGAGCCACCTGTAAAGGTTGCCGAGGGACTGTTCCGATGCAGTTGTCGCAGCGCTACAGCGCCTCGGCGAGTCCGCTGAGGCACAGCCTGGCTGCGCCGATGCTCGCTTCATCGTGGTCGGCGGTTCTGACCGGGCTTCCGAGTTCTCTTTCCCGGATACGCCGCCAGGTGGCGTTTCCTGCGCCCCCGCCGACGGTGAGGACCACACGCGGCATGCCAGCGCCGCGTTCGGCGAGCGCTCGGTATCCCTGCGCCTCGATCCGCGCCATGCCCTGCAACAGGCCATGCAAGAACCGGACATCGTCATCGGGCCTGGGTGAGAGCCGCGGCGCCAGGGTCGGGTCATTGATCGGAAACCGCTCTCCCGGTCGGCTCAGTGGGTAGTAATCGAGACCACTATCTTCATTGGGGTCAATACGGGCACTGAGGTCGGCCAGTTTGCCCGGGTCAAAGAACGTCCGCAGCACCCCGCCGCCTGTGTTCGAGGCACCTCCGGCAAGCCACATACCGCCAACGCGGTGGCTGTAGAGCCCGATCGAGGGGTCGTCGACGCGCACAGGGCTGAGGAGCTTGATTGCGAGCGTCGTCCCAAGCGAGGTGACCGCGGTCCCAGGTTCGGATGCTCCGGTGGCCAAGAAGGCGGCGATACTGTCGGTGGTGCCGGCGTGAAGCATCAGATCAGAGGACAGGCCGAACGCCTCTGCCAGATGCGGGTCGATGGGGGCCACTCTCGCGCCGGCCACGTGAACCGTCGGCAAAAGATCGGTTCGCACGCCGGCCTTGTCGAACCAATCCGGCCAGGCCTCGGCCGCCGGGTCATACCCGGTCTTCAGTGCGTTGTTCTGGTCCGAGACGCCCAAGGCGCCCGTTAGGCGCGCAAGGACGAAGTCGGCCTGATGACAAAGCGTTCTGGCGGCCCCCTCGACATCCTCGGACTGCAGTCGCAGCATTCGTGCCAAGGCCGAATTCGAACCATGCGTGATGTGGTTGGTCGGCGCGTGGGCCTTGATTTCCTGCGCCTCGGCCTCGAAGCCGGATGAGTCGTACATAAGCGCCCGCGTGACCGGCCGGATCGCCTCGTCGACCAGAACCATGCTGCCTGACGTCCCGTCGACTGCGGCGGCGCGGATGTCATTGGGGTCGAGGCCAGCGTCCTGAAGCGCTGCGATCTGTGCGGTGAGGCAGTGTTGGACAGCCGTCCACCAGCCTTCGGCGTCGATGCTGTCGGAGTCCTGGTCGATATGCGCCGCGCGGGCCGTCGATCGGACCTTTCCGGCGCCGTCCAGGACTGCACTGCGGACGCCCGATGTACCGATGTCGATGCCAAGCGCCAGCATGGCTTTAGCTGCGCTCGGCCAATGCCTGCCGGTATTTCTCGGCATCCCAGTTTAGCAGATCAGCCTCGGCGGTGGGCCCGATGGGCTCGACTGTCCAATCCTCAGGCAGGCGCGCGAAAACGTCGGCAAGGCATTGCAGCATGGCGCGTTGCGAGGCCGTGGCGTCGGTTCTGATCGCCGCGCCGTGGCCTTCGACCAGATGCACCGGGCGTTCGGGGTCTGCGCCGGATGTCGGTAAGGCGGGCCCCAGAAACACCACGTGGTCGGGATAGTAGGACCCCGTGCGCGCCAGATCGAAACAGCGCCGGTCGGTGGCCAGGCCGGTCGCACGGGTCGCCCACTCGGTCCCATCGGGCGCCGGACGGTCGACCTCACCGCTCAGATCGCGCGCCGGCAGGCTCAGCCGACGCTCGACCTCTTCGATCAGCTCATTGGTCTCCGCCACCGTGCGGCCGCAGCAGATCAGCCCGTGGTTTTCCAGGATGATCACCTGGGTCTCGGGCGTCAGCCGGCGTAGGATTTCTAGCGTAAGCGGCAGCCCGGGCTTGCGGTAGGGCACCGATAGGGCCGGCAGGTCAGAGAGCTTTTCCGTCGCAGCGGCGCGGCCTTCGGGCGAGATCGCGTGCATGATCGTGGCGACCGAATGGGTATGTACCACAACCGGCCAATCGAGCGCCGCGTGAAAGGTTGTCTCGATCGACGGGCGCAAGGAGATGGTCGGATCAATCACCGTGGCCTTGCAACTGCCGTCGCCGGCGCCATGCACCTCTGCCAATGCGGCCTTGCGGTCGACGGCGATGAAGATGTCGCTGGTCTCGGCCTCGGCCAGCTCGGTGCCCGAGGCCTTGATCCACATCACGTTGCCGTCTTTGATCGAGGTATTCCCGCCCGGCCCCTGCACGCGAAGCGGATCCTGGCCCAACTTGGCGGAAAGGGCGCGGAACTCCGGCGTCAGCTGCTCGGGTCGGGTCACTTCAATTCCTCGATCGCAAAGGCAGGCGGCGTGACCCCCTTGGACGCGGCCAGTTCGTCGATCCTGGCGCAGACCTCATCGCTGCCGAGCTCCAGCTTGTGGATGCCGCCGCAGACGAACAGGCTGTCCCACCCTGCGCCGTTCGCGCCGCCGATATCGTGCTCCATGCTGTCGCCGACCATCAGCACGTGGTCGGGCTGTCCTAGCGCCGATTGCAGCGCCGTGAAGATCGGCAGGTAGGGTTTGCCGTAAAAGCTCACCTGCCCGCCCATCTCGGCATAGGCGTAGGCCAGGGCCCCGGGCTGCATGGCATAGACGCCGCCCGACCGGACTGACGCGCGGTCGGGGTTTGAACAATAGACCGGCAGCCGATGGGCCAGCGCCTCGTCCAGCATTGGCCGCCAGTCGTCCAGCGACGATCCGTCCGGAAGCCCCATCAGAAGGACAGCTTCGGCCCGGCCCATGTCCGGGGTCAATTCAATGTCCAACCCTTCCGCCCATTGCTGCGCTTCTCTCGGGCGCCGTTCGACGGCAAAGTACACACGTTCCGGCAGCTTGCCCGAGGCGATATCCCGCCACAGCGCCTCGCCCGAACTCATGATCTGGCGGAAGAGACCGGGCGGGAAGCCCCGGTTCTCGATGCGTTTCTGGTTGTGGTCGGACCGTTTGCCGGAATTCGAAAGCACCGCCAAAGGGTGCCCGGCCTTGTGCAGGTCCTTGAGCGCCGCAATCGCGTGGGGATAGGGGTGTGTCCCGTCATGGAGCACGCCCCACTGGTCCAAGACGATGGCGTCGTAGGCGGGCGCGATCTCTGCCAGGCTGCCGATCCGTTGGACCATCACACCGGATCGGGGGTTGGCGGGACCAGACCGGCGATATAGGCCTCTGCCTCTTCCTTGCTCATCGCGGGCGCGGCCTTGTCGGCCATGCCGTCGGGCATGTCGCCGAAATAGAACTGGTAGCCCGGGATCGGCTGGCGACGCTTGCGGATCGGCATGCCCTCGTAGGGGAAGACGTCCGACCGGGCGTTGGCCTCCTTGTCGTGGCAGGGCAGCACGTAGTCGGCGCGCTTGTCAATTTCCTCGACCGATTTCCAACCTGCTACCGAATCCACGAACCGCGCCGGCACCCAATGGCGCCACATTTCGGCGGGGTTGGGCTCCAGGTTGCGCTCCTGGAAGATCGCATCGCCGGCGATCACGATGTCGCCCATGGCCGTGGCCACCGTCACCGCCATGTGGCCGACCGAGTGGCCGGGGGTGTGGAACATGGTGATGCCGGGTAGCACCTCGCATTCGTCCTCGACCGCCTCGAACACGCATCCGGCATAGGCCGGTTCGATGTCGAGAATGCCGCATTCGTAGGTGCGGTAGTAAAGCGGCAAGGGATTGTAGGCCATCTCGATCTCGCCCTTGGGCGCGATGTAGCGGGCGTTCTTGAACTTCTTCATGTTCTGCACGTGGTCCCAGTGCAGATGGGTGAAGACGATGGCGTCGATCTCGTCAGGGTGCACGCCGAGTTTCTGTTCAAGGTGTTCGTGGACCTGCAGACAGCCGCGCTTGTCGCATTTGTGGTGGTATTTGGTGGCGCGTTCCTCGTCGCAAAGCCCGGTGTCGATCAGGATCTTGTGCTCGCCGGTGTCGACGTAGTGGCAATAGACCGGGTTCCAGATCTTCTTGCCCGCCGGACCCTTCCAAAAGATGTAGGTGCCGAGGTCGGCCTCGAGCCAGCCGGTATTGATCGGATAGATCTTGGTCTCTGCCACGCCCATGCCGGCCTCCAATCGCCGTGATTCCTAGTTTGTATACAAACTATAGATTTTGCCGACAAGAGGGGTTTCAAACCCTTGAGAACTATGCAGCCGGTCCCGTCAATTGGCCGCCAAGGTCTGCATAAAGCTTGCTGTCATATGGTCCCGCATGCCTTTGGATGCGGTCTGGGAATCCTCGGAAAAGATGCTGCTGAGTAGTTCTTCATGGCTTTTGGCAGAGGCGATCAGATCTTCGTGGGTGGCGAATTTCTTGGCGCGAAACGGACCTGTCCGGCGGCGGAAATCCGACGCAAGCTCGGCGATATACGGGTTGCCTGTCGCCTTGTAGATGGCCAGATGCAGTGCCTCATTGGCGCGTAAGTACTCTGCGAAATCCCCTGCTTCGGCAACGTCGACACAACGCTTCTGCGCCGCCTCCAGTTCGGACCGGGCCAGCAGTGTCAACCTTTGCGAGGCGAGCCGTGCGCAGACGGCCTCGATTTCATGCATGGCTTCAAAGATTTGTGCCAGTTGCTCTCGTGAATACTCGGCAACTTGAACGCCGCGTTTGTCCCGCGCGACCAGGATGCCTTGGGCGGTCATCCGTGACAGCGCCTCGCGCACTGGGGTGCGCGACACGCCAAACCGTTCGGCCAGGCTTGTCTCGTCCAACCGCTCGCCCGGGCTCAGGGCCCCGGCGGCGATATCCTCCATTAAGGCAGCTTCAATGCGGTGGGCGCTGGAGCCTTTTCCGGACGGCGCCTGGCGATCCATGTCGGTCCTCTCGGTTGCTGGGCACACTCGACCGCTACCATATGGCACGGCCGTTTTTCAACCATTGCCGCCATATTGCATATTTACAATCTACTTTGTATACATAAAATGTGATGGGGACAGAGTCGGGATTCGATGCCAACCATACGCCTGGACAATCTGGTCAAACGCTATGGCGCCGTCGAGGTGTTGCATGGGATCGATCTGTCGATGGAAGAGAACGAGTTCACCGTACTCGTCGGCCCCTCGGGCTGCGGCAAGTCCACGACCCTGCGGATGATTGCGGGGCTAGAGACCGTTTCGGACGGCGAAATTTACATCAACGACAAACCGGTGAGCCATCTGGAGCCGAAAGAGCGCGACCTGGCGATGGTGTTCCAAGACTACGCGCTCTACCCGCATATGAACGTGGCGAAGAACATGTCCTTCGCGCTGCGGCTCGAAAGGCGGCCCAAGGCCGAGATCGACCAGAAAGTGCGAGAGGTTGCCGAAGTCCTGGGGCTCACGCCCTATCTGCACCGCAAGCCCGGTGAGCTGTCAGGAGGCCAGCGCCAACGAGTCGCCATGGGCCGCGCGCTGACCCGCGACAGCGCGACCTTTCTGTTCGACGAGCCACTCAGCAACCTCGACGCCAAATTGCGCGGCCAGATGCGCGCGGAACTGGCGCTGATGCGCCAGCGGGTGCACAAGAACATGATCTACGTCACCCACGATCAGATCGAGGCGATGACCTTGGCCGATCGGATCGTGGTCATGCACGGCGGCTACATCCAACAGCAGGGCACGCCCGAAGAGCTGTTCAAGCGCCCGGTCAACAAGTTCGTGGCGGGCTTCCTCGGCACCCCGCCGATGAACTTCCTGGATGCGGACATCGTCGAACGCGACGGAACGGTTTGGGTCACTGGCAAGGGGTTCGAGCTGGCGCTGGACGGCGAGCATGCCGACGCCGTGCGCGCGCACCGCGCCAAGCAGATCACCGTCGGTATCCGGCCCTCGGACCTCAGCTTCGACCCCGACGCCGCCAACGAAAACAGCTTTGAGCTGCGGGTGATCGTGTCGGAATATATCGGCGCGCAGTCGGTCCTGATGTGCGACTGCGGCGGCCAACAGGTCGTGGTCGAATTGAAATCCGAAACCCCGATCCCCTTGGGCGAGACGCTGCGGTTCTCGGTCAACCCGGCGGGCGTGCATCTCTTTGATAAGGAATCCGAAAACGCGATCTAAACGCATTCAGCGAGAGGGAGGAACCACATGCTGAAGACCCTGAAATTGGCGGCGGCCGGGATGGCCGTGTCCGCCACGGCCCTGATGGCCAACCCGTATGCGGACTACGAAGGCACGACCCTGATCGTGAACTTCCCCGCCCACCCGCATTACAACGCGGTGATGAAGATCCTGCCGGAATTCACCAAGGAAACCGGCATTGAGGTCGAGGTCGACCAACTGCCCTATCTGAAGATGCGCGAAAGGCAGACGCTGGAACTGGCGCAGGACGAGGGCGAGTACGACCTCATCGCCTATGTCGTGTTCTCCAAGGCCGACTATGTCTACGCCGACCAGTTGGAAAACCTGGCCAAGTACTTTATGAACCCCAAGCTGGCCGATCCCAACTACGATTCCAGCGACCTGATCGACGGCTACGTCTACAACATCGGCTTCGCCGGTGGCGACAAGGGGTATCTGGAGGGGCCGACCGGCTCGCTCTTCGGCATCCCTTACGGGTCCGAGACGTCGATCCTGGGCTACCGCAAGGACATCTTCGAAAAGCATGGGCTCGAAGTGCCCGAGACCTACGACGAGATGCTCGAGATCGCCTGTAAGATCCCCGAGCTGGAGCCGGGCATGGGCGGGCTGTCGAGCCGCGCGGCCTCGGGCCACCATGCCTCGCACGCGTTCCTTCTGCATCTCGCGCCGCTCGGCGGCCGGGTCTTCGACGATCAGTGGAACCCGATCGTCAACAACGAGGCCGGTGTTGCAGCCGCCAACGCACTGAAGACCATCGTCGATTGCGGGCCCGAGGGCGCGGCAAGCTTTGGCTTCGGCGAGGCGTTGGGCAGCTTCCTCAACGGCGACACCGCGATGTTCCTCGACACCACCGTGGTTGCCGGCCAGATCGACGATCCGTCGAAATCAAAAGTCGTCGGCAATGTCGGCTGGGCGATGCACCCAATGGGCGTGCGCCGCGGCAGCCAGACCGGAGGCTTCGGCATCGGCATCCCGTCGAACGCCGAAAACAAGGAAGCCGCGTTCCTTCTGATGCAGTGGCTCACCTCGAAGCATGGCGACAAGCTGGTGGCGCTGGCCGGCGGCAACCCGTCGCGCTTCTCGACCCATGCCGACGCGGACGTCAACGCCAAGTTCCCGCACATGGCCACCTTCGGCGAGGCGCTGAAGCATGCCGACCCGGACTGGCGCCCGATCATCCCGGTCTGGGGCAAAATCAACGCCGATCTGGGCACGACGCTCAGCAAGGTGCTGACCGAAGACCTCGACATCCAGGTGGCGCTCGATGGCGTTGCCGAACGCACCCGTGCGGTGATGGAAGAGGCCGGCTACTACACCTGGCAGTAAGCCAATTGGGGGCCGGGCACTCGCTCGGCCCCTTTCCCGAGGCGTCACACAGAAGGGCAGATTAGGTGCAACGCGCGACCCTCAATCGCATGACGCCCTACGCCTTCATGGCGCCCGCCGCGATCGTCATGGTGATCGCGCTCTTGTATCCGCTTCTCTACATGGTCTGGGGCAGCTTCCGCGACTGGAACCCGGCCCAGACCATCGGCGAGACCGAATTCGTCGGTTTCAAGAATTACATCACGCTGTTCTACGACCCGGCCTTCCGCGAGAGCCTGTCGGTCACGCTGCGCTTCGCGGTCATCGTGGTCAGCGTCGAGATGGTCATCGGCGTCGGCCTTGCGCTGCTCCTCGACCGCAACATCCGGGGCATGTCGGTCCTGCGCACGCTCTTCATCCTGCCGATGATGATCGCGCCGGTCGTCGTCGGCCTGATGTGGCGTTACATGTATCACCCTACGGTCGGCACGTTTAATCGCTGGCTGAAATCGATAGGGCTCGAGGGCGTCGACTGGCTCGGCCAGAACGCGCTGATGTCGGTGATCATCGCCGATATCTGGCAATGGACGCCGTTCATCTTCATTCTCGCCCTGGCCGCGCTTCAGTCACTGCCCCGTTCGGCCCTTGAGGCCGCCCGGATCGACGGCGCCACGCCCTGGCAGCAGATCTGGCATATCAAGATCCCGCTGATGATGCCGGTCCTGATCGTCACCTGCCTCTTGCGCCTGATCGACGCCTTCAAGGTGCTCGAGGTGATCCTGGTGATGACCGAGGGCGGTCCGGGCCTTTCGACGGAAATCCTCGCGCTACGAATCTCCCGCACCGCCACGGAGTTCCGCGAGCTTGGCGTCGCCGCCGCGATGTCGAATTACCTCTTGATCCTGCTCCTGATCCTGACCGCGGCCATGTTCGCCTACACCAAGATTCAAGAGGCGCGCGAGGCCCGCATCCGTGCCGCCGCAGAGGAGGACATGTGATGGCCAAGTCCGACTACGACCGCCAGAACCCGGCCTTCTACGCGCTGCTCGCCGTTCTGATCTTCATGTCCGTCGGCCCCATCGCGCTGATGTTCATCAACTCGTTCAAGCTCGATGTCGACATCATCTCTGGCACCTCGGGCCTTCTGTTCCTGCCGACGATCCAGAACTACGAAACCGCACTTTGCGACGTGCTGCCCTATGAGCTCGACCACCTCGATTTCTGTTCGCTCAAATTCGGCGGCGCCTTTATCAACTCGCTGATTATCGCGCTGATCTCGACGGTGCTGACCCTAGTGATCGGCTGCATGGCCGCCTACGCGCTGGTCCGCTTCCGCTTTATCGGCCGCGACACCGCCTCGCTGACCACGCTCATGGTCCGCATGGTCCCGCCCGCCGTGCTGCTGGTCCCGGTCTTCGGGCTCTGGAACAACGAGTTTTGCATCGACAAGGCCACGCTGGTCGGTGGCTTCATCCGCGATGTTTTCGGCGGCCGCGGCGATGTCTGCCTGGCCGGCACCCATTCCGGCATCATCCTGATCTACATCGCGATGAACCTGCCCTTCGTGATCTGGATCCTGCAGAGCTTCATCGTGCAAGTGCCCTACTCGCTTGAGGAAGCCGCGCGCGTCGACGGCGCCACGCCGTTCCAGGTGTTCTTCAAGGTCGTGTTGCCGTTGATCAAGCCGGGGCTTGCCGCAGCCGCCATCTTCACCTTCCGCATTGCGTGGAACGAGTACCTGCTGGCCTCGGCGCTTTCGGACCGGAACACAAAGACGGTGCCGATCCTGATCGTGAACAACATGAGCGAGTTCAACGTCGAGTGGGGCGTGATCATGGCCACCGGTATGCTTTTGGCGATCCCACCGATCATCTTCACGCTACTCGCCTCGCGCCAGATCATCACCGGCATGACCGCCGGGGCCGTCAAGGGCTGACCCGATGCCCGCAAAGGTCGTGCTTCTGGCGACGCTGGAGACCAAGCGTGAAGAGGTGGCCTTTCTACATGACGCGCTCAAGGGCAACGGCGTGGAATGCCAGATCGTCGACGTCTCTTTGGGCTCCGGCGGAGAGGTCTGGGACGGGGCGCGAAAGATCGATGCTATCGAAGAGGTCGGCGCGCGGACCGGCCGAGAGGTCGGCGCACTGCTCGATGGGTCGGTCCAGGCGGTCCTCGGCCTCGGCGGCGGCACCGGGGGAGAGATCATCCTGCGTGCCTTGCATGGCTTGCCCTTCGACTTCCCGAAGCTCCTGATCACCACGCTGCCCTTCGACCCGCGGGCCGCGCTTGCCGACAACGCGATCATCCTGGTCCCTACACTCGCTGACATCGCAGGGCTCAACCCGACCCTGCGCCAAGTCCTCACCAACGTGGCCGCGATGATCGCCGGCCTCTGCGAAACGCCCCGGCCAAGCCTCACCGAAACACCCTCGATCGGCCTCACCGCGCTCGGCGCCACCGGCGGCGCGGCAGATGCCTTGGTTGCCGGGCTGAAGGAGATCGGCGAGGAAACCACGGTCTTCCACGCCAATGGCTACGGCGGTGCGGCCTACACCCGGTTCGCAGAGGCCGGGGCGTTCAAGGCCGTAATCGACCTGACCTGCCACGAACTCACGCGTTCGCTCTTCTCCGGCGCCCATGTCCCGATGCCCACTCGCTTCACCGCCGCAGCACACCTGCCGCAGATCGTCCTACCCGGCGCGCTCAACTTCCTGGGCCTCGGCGCGCTCGCCACCGTGCCGCCGCCTCTCCTCGACCGCCCGCACTACCAGCATTCCGGCTACTTCACCCATGTAAAGCTTACCCATGCCGAGATGGTCCAGGCGGCAGAGACCCTTGCGACCCACCTCAACGCGGCGACCGGGCCGGTTCATGTGATTGTCCCGATGGGCGGGTTCTCGCACCGCGACTGCCCGGACGGCGAGATCGAGGACGCCGCCATGCGCAAGGTCTGCCTCGCGGCCCTCGCCGACGCGGCGCGCCACTACACCGTCGAACCGATCCCACACCACATCAACAGCCCCGAGACCGCCGCGCGGGTCATCGAGGCACTGAAACTACATCTCTGAAGGCTGTCCATGGACCAAAACGACATCGACGCAAAGAAAGACGCCCTGATCTGGTCGGCCAAACGCTGCTTCGATCTGCGCCTGCAGACCAATGCGGGCGGCAACCTGTCGGTCAAGCTCAGCTCTGCCGAGGCGATCGTCATCAAACCTTCCGGCGTCGGGTTCAACGAATGCACCCGGGACAACCTGCAGATCGTGCATCTCGACGGCACGATCGAGCCCTCGCCCTTCAAGCCCTCAAAGGACCTCGATTTTCACCTCGACCTCTACCGCATCCGTCCCGACATCCAGGCGATCGTGCATTGCCACAGCCCCTGGGCCACTGGCTACGCCAGCGCCGGGATCGAAATTCCGTGTCTCACCGTGCAGACCATCGAAAAGATCGGACGCATGCCGCTGATTCCGCTGTCGCCCAACGGCGGACCGCAGACCGAGGCCGAAATCAGCCCGGTCTTTCGCGATCCCAAGGTCGTCGCCGCCGTGCTCGCCAACCACGGCACCATCGGCGTCGGGCCGACGCTGATCAAGGCGCAATACCTCGCCGAGATTATCGAGGAGACTGCCCACATCGCCTTCGTCCGCGACGCGCTCCTTGCGGCGCATGGCAAAACCTCCGCAGATCTTCCGACCTACGGCACGGCCGCCGAGGCAAAGGCCCGGGTCTCGCAATAGGCCAGAGGTTCGCGCGGTATTTGTAGGTGTTGGCCCTGCGAACGGTGCCCGCGACGTCGATCGAATTCCCCAAGCGCTAACGGTCCGCTTGCAACCGCGGTGCAATCCTATCCGGCGATCCCGGTGACTGGACCGCGCAAACCCATAGTCCAGCCGCGCAAGGTGGGTCTGCCCCTGACCCCACCCAACTCGGATCGGCGGCCGGCCCTCTTTCAAGCCCTCGCGCAAGCCAAGCGGTTGGACGGGCCGCGCGGCCCGTCCATGACGCAACTTATACCAATCCGTGCTTCGTCAACGGAAGGTCACGCAGGCGCTGGCCGGTTGCCGCAAAGACCGCGTTGGCGACCGCGGGGCCGATCGGCGGCGTGCCGGGCTCGCCGATGCCGGTTGGGGCTTCGGTCGAGGCGACGATATGGACCTCGACTTCGGGCATGTCGGTGATCCGCAGCGGCTCGTAGTCGGGATAGTTCTCCTGATCGACTTCGCCGCCGGTCATGGTGATCTCTTCCCGCAGCACCGCCGACAGGCCATAGCCGATGCCGCCCTCGATCTGGGCCACGATGTTGTCGGGGTTGATCGGCACGCCGCAATCGACGCCGCAGGTCACCTTTTCGACCTTCAGCGTACCGTCGTCGCGGATCCGCACATCGGCGACTTCGGCGACGTAGCTGTTGAAGCTCTTGTGCACGGCGACGCCGCGATGGGTGCCCTCGGGCCCCGTCGGACCAGCCTTTTCGGCGGCCAGACGCAGCACCCCAGCCAGACGCGCGTCGTCGCCCAGATAGGCCAGGCGGAACTCCACCGGATCGCGGCCCGCGGCTTGCGCCAGCTCGTCCATCATGGTCTCCATGACATAGGCCGTGTGCGTGTGCCCGACCGAGCGCCACCACAAGGTCGGCACGCCGACCTGGGGATGGTGCACGTCGACGTGGAGATCAGGGATGGCATAGGTGGTGTCGTCGATGCCCTCGACCGTGGAATGGTCGACACCGTTATGCACGACGAAGCTCTCGAACCCGGTGCCGGTGAAGATCGACTGGCTGACGATCCGGTGCTCCCAGCCCGAGATGTTGCCGTCGGCGTCGAGCCCCGCGCGCACCCGGTGCAGCGCCATCGGGCGATAGTAGCCGCCCTTGATGTCGTCTTCGCGCGCATAGACCAACTTGATCGGCCGCGCGGCGTTGCCCGCGTCGAGCCAGGCCTTGCCGATCATTGCGGTCTCGGCGGTCAGATGCGCGTCTGGCGTCGCGCGGCGCCCGAAGGACCCGCCGCCCCACCGTGTGTTGATCGCGACCTGCGGGAATTCCAGGCCGAGGACGCCCGCGGCGGTGCCGTGGTCGATGGTCTGGATCTGCGACCCGCCCCAGAACGTGGCCGACTGGCCGTCGTAGAGAACGGTCATGTCGAGCGGCTCCATCGGGGCGTGGGCGAGGTAGGGGAAGACGTACTCGGCCTCGATCACTTGCGCCGCTTCGGCCAGCTTGGCCGCCGCATCGCCACGCGGATTCGAGGGCAGGCCGGGCTCGTCGATCAACGCGCGAAAGTCGGCGAGGATCTCGTCAGTGCCGCGGGTCTCGCCCGAGCCGTCTTCCCACTCCAGCGCCAGCGCCTCGCGGCCCTGCATCGCGGTCCAGGTGTTGGCGGCCAGGACCGCGACCCCTTGCGGGATCTGCAGCACCGCCTCGACCCCGTCGATCGCCAGTGCGTCGGCGGCGTCCATCGAGGCCAGCGTCGCGCCGAAGCGCGGCGACCGGGCGGTGACGGCGATCAGGCAGTTATCGGGCTGCGCATCCATGCCGAAGAGCCCGACGCTGCCGCGGGTTTTCTGCGCCAGCTCGACCCGTGGGAAGTGATTGCCGATATAGACCCACTGGTCGGGGGACTTCAGCGTGACCTCCGCCGGCGGCTCCTGCATCGCGGCCTTGGCGGCCAGTTCGCCGAAGCTGGCGGAGTTGCCGCCGCCCGAGACGACGCCGTTCGCCACACTAATCTCGCCCGCCGGCACGCCCCACTCGGCGGCGGCGGCGTTGACCAGCATGGCGCGCGCCGTGGCGCCCGCCTGCCGGTACTGGTCGAAAGAATTCGCCATTGCGGTCGATCCGCCGGTGCCCTGCACGCCGAAGAGCAGATTGGCATAGACCTCGGGGTTCGAGGGCGCGTGCTCGGCCTCGACCTGCTCAACAGCGGCGTCGAGTTCCTCGGCGACCAGCGTCGCCAGACCCGTCGCCGCGCCCTGGCCCTTGTCGAGGTGCTTGCTAATGACGACGACGCGGTTGTCGGGCGTGATGTGAACGAAAGGCGTTGCGATGCCGTCGCCCATCGACGCGCTTTGCGCGACCGAGCGGTGCGGCACCACGGTACCGATCAGAAGCCCGCCGACGGCGCCGGCAGAGAGCTTCAGGAAGGTGCGCCGGGTGGGCTGCGGCGCGGGCAGCTTGGAGTTCAGGTAATGCAGCATCTTAGGCCTCCATGATTTCGGCGGCGCGATGGATCGCCTTGCGGATACGGGCATAGGTGGCGCAGCGGCAGAGGTTGCCCTCCATCGCCGCGTCGATGTCGTCGTCGGTGGGCCGCGGAGTCTCGGTCAACAGAGCCGACGCCGACATGATCTGGCCGGACTGGCAATAGCCGCATTGCGGCACCTGAAGCTCAACCCAGGCGGCCTGGATAGCCTGCGCGGCGGGTGAGTCGATCGCCTCGATCGTCGTGACCGCGGCGCCGTCCAGGTCGCCGACCAGTGCCTGGCACGACCGTGTCGCCTCGCCGTCGATATGCACCGTACAGGCCCCGCACGACGCGACACCGCATCCGAATTTCGTGCCCGTCAATTTCAGTTCGTCCCGCAGCAGCCAAAGCAATGGCATATCGGGATCGACATCGACCCGCTGCGTTTTTCCGTTAAGTGTGAATTCGATCATCACTAGCTCCGATATTCGTGGTCATAGCTTGCTGGATTTCGCGCCGTCTGGGCGCGCTCAACTCATCAGGTCACGATACCCCAACGTCTTCGGTATGGTGATCACGCTGTCGTGAAACCCCGAAGAAAGTCGCTGCGGTGTCGCACGCGACCTGGGTCATCGATGTCCGGACTTCTGGGCCATTCCCAAAGTTATAGGTGGCAGGCCGCGCCAGGCAACGGCACCCAGAGTGTGCGTTTGGCGGCGAGGTTCCAAGTCGAGCGACCCGGCTGCCGGACGCCGGCCGCGCCGCGGCCCCCTCAGCACGCGCCAGGAGGAGGGGACGCAAACGCGGTTCGGGGCGGTCTTTGATCCAGCCACTCGCCGCCCGATGACTGCGGGTCATGAATGCGAACAGGTGGGGCCCTCGGTATGCGTCGGCTACCTCGTGTCCGCGGCCAAAGGCGGCCGCTGGTCATCGAAGAGAGGCGCTGCACGGCCTGTCAATGCTGCACCCGAAAATAGGTTTCGAAAGGCACCTCCATGACGCCCGGGTTTTGGATTCAATGGACCTTTTCGCGTGCTCGTTATCGGCCTGTCAATTCCCGCGCGTGCTCGACCCATTTCTCAATCCTGGAGCTACTCACGCCGATTTCCCGACTGATCCGTTCGATGTCCTCCTGTGACCAGGCGGCGACCTCAGCCACGAGATTTACCCCTATGTCTCTGAGCCTTTCGGCCAATACAGGCCCAATTCCCCTGATTTTCTCCAAATCCGAGTTTTGCGCGGGTACTGGATCTTGCGCGTTTGGCCCGTCCGGCGCCACGGCGCCGATGTCCTGCGCGATTTCGTCAGCGTCGCCGTCGCCACCGGCGGGGGGTTCCTCCGGCGCAGGACCGCCGTTCTCTCCAGGCGCATCATCCATCGCCGGCCCGTTCGCATTGAGTCCCATCTGATTGTCCTGATCGGGGCTGGGATCGGCGCCGTTGAGCAGTTGCCGCCTGGCCGCGTCCCGTTCGGCGTTCGACTTCACGTCGCAGTCGAACGCCCGTTCGCTTTCTTCGAACGCGATCTTTTCCTTGAATATCCTCTTTTGTCTCTCTTCTTCGTCGGCCTCGCCGGCGAAATCCAGTTCGAGATTGCTTTGGAAAGAGCGCACGAACAACGGCAAGCGTGCCTCGATCGCCCTGATCAACTCGCGCCGGCTAAAGTCGACGCGTTCCAGAAAAAACCTCTGCCTGTGCGTCAGGTCCGCGTCGTCCTGCAGGCCCCAATGGGACAGCGCGTCCTTGGCGAATTCCGCCGTCTCGGGCTGTGCATCTTCATCCGAATAGTCCACCCGTATGAGGGACCGCGACAAAAGGGTGTCAGCCAACGCTCTTCGCAGTTGGCCTTGGTTGTTTATGAGCTGTATGAATGGCCTATCGATCCTGGGCAAAAAGATATTGTGATCGCCAAGGAATACTACGTCGCGCACCGTGGAATGGGCATCCCCGAGATTAGGGCTTTTGAAAATATCATACACGAACTCCGGAACGGCCACGACGCAGCGCACATTCGACACTTTGCTGGCGGGACGAAGGACTCGCAGAAGGTGATGGAACTGGTTGGCCGGCAGGACGTCGGCATCGTCGACAAGAATGACGACGCTTCCGAAGGCCTCGACGCAACGCTCCAGCACGGTTTTCGTGCGCTGCTGGAGGAACGGAATGCTGATCTTGTCGAGATCCTCGGCATCCTCGTTTTTGGGAAGCACCTGGGCCATTAGGGCGCCAAGATAGGGTACCGGGATGAAGTTCGGCTCGCTCTGTGATTTGATTTCTTGCGTCAGCCGTCGGAAGTACAGGTAGTGGGTCCACCAGCGTGGCAGTAAGACTATCGCAACTGAAACGCAGACGACGGTGATGACGTATGGCAACAGGAAGTTCCACGTCCATGCGCTGACCTCCCACTTGGCCGCTATAGTAGAGAACGCCCAGTCGATCCCGGGGATGGGAACATAGTCTGGAAGAGCCACCGTCGGCAGATCATAACGCACGATCCAATAGAACACCGCCCAAAATGCCATTAATCCCGGGATGACGCATAGCCCGATAATCGCAACCTGGCGCAAGCCATTTCCGAAATCGGACCAGCGGCCCGCGTAAGGCCAATTTGGAATCGAAGACCGAGCCGCGTGGACAAGGCCGAAAACCACGATCGCCGAAAAGATAAGAATGATGGCGTGCAACTCTTTCGGAGCCTGATCCCCCAACAGTGGAAGAGCCAGAGGCCCGCCGCCCTGAGATGCATCGACCTTGAGGAGCCTACCCGTTTCCGCGCTGTAGGTCCGTGCGCGCCCATCGGAACCAAGCACCACAATCCGTTGGTCATTGTCGATAAAGGCGACCTCTTGAGCATTCGCGCCCGCGCTTTCCAGGTCGACCGGTTCGCCGAATTCCCAACCGTTCGGCTGTTCCTCGCGCGGGAAACTCCAAAGCGTTGCCGTGTTGATGTCATCGTTGGCGTCAGGGACGGCGATTGTCACAAGTGTTTCCAGGTTTTCCGAGACGATGGCGCTTTGAATTTCGACAGGGTTCGGACTCAAATCGGACGGACGCTCGAACTTGGATTCGGAAAGGTCGATCGTGCTCAAGCGTCCCTTACTATCAATCAGAACAAGGTCGATCTCTTTGTCTTTCTCATCAAATGGACCGGTCGCCTTTTCCCGATCGGAAGGAATGTTGGCCGCCCATGCCGCGACAAACGTCGCGTCCGGCAAGATCCGGTAGTCTTTGGTCGATTTCAGGTCGATGGGTTTCGCGGCGTTGGGTGAAGAGGTCTGCGTGCCTTCGAGATTCCAAATAGACAACTCTGCATCTGGGGGCGGTGGGGTGCGTGAGCGTGGATTAAAGCCTTGAGCGACAAATACGTTATTTAAGCCGCTGACGAATCCGATAAAACCTATTCCTGTGAAGTCATAGGATCCTCCCGCGAGGTCGAATTTTCCGTCTTCAACGTCGGTTTGTGGCTGTATCTCAGCCGACAAGTCATAGAACAGAGGTCTCTGGTCCGTCACTGCCACCGCGAAATCTTCGGATGGAGAGAATAAGATTTGCCGGATGGGAACGGTTTGCTGACCCTGCACCAGTTCCAATGTCAGCGGGAATGCCGCGCCCGATGTCGTGTTGATGTGGCCTATCCCGCGCTTGTCTATCGCAGCCACATAACGGCCTTGGCTTGACAGCCGGACCTTTGTGATCGGTGCTTCCGCTTCTATCCTGACGGTGTTCCCGTTGCGGTCCGACTGCGTCGGCAATAAGGTCACTCTCCCGTCGGCCGCGCCGATGGCGTAGTAATCCCCCGATGGCGCCAACGACGATGCTGTAACGTCGACCGACTGCGCGGGAAACGACCATCGGTTGTCATTGATTAGGCTCCAGACGACCACCGAGCCGTCCTCAAACCGTGTCGATATTCGGTTCCCGACGTCGGATAGGTCGGCGCGCGCGACATGGGGCCGGATCGGGCCCACATCTTTCTGAAACCCTTGGTACCCGTAAAACTGCGCGATGCCGATCAACGCAAACAGGATCACCAAGATCATGAGCGCCCAAACGAGGTTTGTCTGGCACCAGCGCGCGAATTTGCCAAAGGCAATTACACCCTCGTAGATCCCTAGAAATCGGAGTCCAAACGGACGTTCTCGACAATAGGTTCGGGCCTCTCGGCACAGTTGGTCCACCAGATCGCGAGAGAAACGTTCATACTCGAACGCCATGCCGATATCGAAGCGCACCAAAAGCGGGCGGCGCTCGCCTTTGTACCAGTTCCGGCAGTACCACTCGATACGATTGAGAACAGTGGACTTCCCGCTGCCGCGCACCCCGGCGATACAAGTTACTCCGTTCCAGTTTGAGTCTTCAGCGATCCCAACGGAGAAGTCGTCGAGTTGGTGCCCAATTCGGCAATCTTTCGGGTAGTTCAAAAAGACGTTTTGCTGCAGCATCGGCCCTGGGGGACGTCGGATTGATAAGCGGTCGACTTTTGGTTTCTTCCAGCTTCGGAGTTCTATTCTTTGGGTTACTTGGTTTCCTTTCGCGCCGGGGCGCGCTGGGCCGGTTTCCCAGTCGAAGAGTTCCTTGAATTGAGGGCGTTCCGGAAAATGGTTTCTATTCTTCTCGAAATAACCCCACTTGAAGTATTTCTCTTGCCCAACTTTTTCTACCTCCTTTAAAACTGTCTCCAGATCTTCTTTTGAAACGGATTCTACAAATAATTCTACATCTTGTTGATTAAGACGCGGTAGTATCGATCTAACAAGATCTCGATACGAGGTATGGATATAACGGCTCAGCCTGTCGTGCTCCTCGATCTCAGGCTCGAAGTCTTGGCCGATAAGAAAGGCAACCGTTCCTTGTTGGTACCACCATTCAAAGCGATAGCGAGATAACGAGAAACCTTTGGCAAGAAATCTTTCGTTTAAGTCTTTCCAGCGCGGGAATAGATCTTTTAACGAGGCGCGGGCCTTGATTCCAACCCACCTTGTCGTGAGCCATTCATTGCCATCGTTGTCAGATGCCATTCTACAACCGACAGTCTTCCCCGTCTGGGCGCATATTAGCCCAAATGGAACACAAGACGGAAAAAAGTTTTCGGTACCGACTGCGCCTCAAGTATTCTGGCAGTCTCAGCATCGATCTGGGGGGGGCGCACAACGACATGTGGCGCTGTGGATCACTCCGCAGGCTACTGGCTGGAATCGGGAAGAGCCGTCTGCGATTCCACTGCCCGAAGCGCGACCGTCAGCGCGTCGATCTCATTTCGCAACTCAAGCAGGACGGCGTCCATTTCCTCCGCCTTCTCGGCATTCCTCTGGGCGTCGCGCGTGAGCAAGCCAAGTTGGGCAGGGATATCGTCGGTGCTCTCGGCAATGGACCTTATCCTAGAGTTCAGCTCCTCCAGTTGCGATTGAGAACTCGTTAACTGTTCCAATAGAGAAGCGATATCGCCAGCGCCCTCAGTAATAGATTTCAAATTAGAACGCAGCACTGCCAATTCTGATTGAGAGCTATCCAGCTGACCCAATATGGTAGGGATCGTTTTATCTTGGAGATTGAATTGATTGGCGGTTATAATTTCTAGACCCTGCGACAATGCGTCGACCCTAGATTGAAGCTGAAGGTCGGCCGCCTCCAGATCTGCAACTCTGGCAACTGTCGCCGATAAATCGGCGTCCAATTCGCGCTGACCGACATACATGAAAGCAAACGCTGCTATCAGCGCGCCCACCAGAATACTCAATCCGCTCACGACCAGTCGGAAAAACTGCCCCCGGCGCTCCAAGCGCGTGATCTCAGCGTCGAGATGCTCCTCGAAATCGCGACGTACGCGCGATATCAGGCGCTCGGTCCTGTATCGCTCCTCCGCAGATTTCTCGCTTTCAATCATCTTGCTTCAGCGTCAGTTGGTTCTTTCGACCGCCAATCTTGACGATTTGGCCCTGCGTCTCGCGCCAAGACCGACGGGTACGACTTCCCTATTAATGGCTGCTCAAGCGGATTGCAATTTCGCCCAAGGGCGCCGCGGACCCTTCAGCTTGGAACGCGGGGTGAGTTGTCGATTTTGGCTCAAATTTTCCCAATGGTGCGGAAGATTGGTGTTCAGGCCTTACGCAGAGAAATTAGGCTTGGACAATGTAAATGAGTTATGGTTCTAGCAAATATTTATGTTCTTCAATATTTTTATCATCATTTGACCTGGATAACCAATATGAATTGGGCTTTTTTGAAAAAATAATGAAGAATTTTGTTATATGGATTTTTTTTATGTGGGAATACAGGTTCTATTGGGACCCAAGTTTGCGGGCCCGAAACAATAGCAAAAGGCGATTTTCCGCCATGCCTGTCGTATGCAGTGCCATATTAGAGCGTCGACTTTGGGCTAGAACCGCGCTTTTTCTACCCGTAGAGCCAACGTCACCACTGAAATAAAGGACTCTTTGACCTAAGGAGATTGTGACGAGATATTGCTGGTGATCAAACAATGGAACGATTTCCTCCTCCGACTGAATTCTCTCCCAGTATTTGATCTCGAACCACGGGCGTGATCGAACGGTCTGACGACAACTGCGGTCACAATGTGAAGACATTATCTTGTCGTGTGCCGTATGGGCGAAATTGGATCAGTCTTCGCTTGGGGAACCGACCATTGCGCACCGCACACCGATGACTATGCGAAGTTCGATCATGCGGTTGTCGGTCTCCGCCTCGAATGGCTTCCTACGTTTGCCGGAGATGACTGCACGATCAATAGGATATTTCCGCCAATCGAAAATCGCCGGCGCATTGAAGCGAAGTTTCTAAAACCAACCAACGACGACTTTGGAAGAGAGGCGGCCGGTCATACGGTCGGAAGTAGTCCAAAAATTCTGGACGGTTAGGCTGGATTTGGTGTTGCGCAGAGCGGCGTTTGGTGATCCAGTGCATTTCGGATTTGGTCCGCGAACGACGGCCATTGGGAGTTTCGCCGCACCGGGCTGTGTGACGTCGCCGCTTGGCACTTGCGTGCACAGATTCACGCATGGGTTCCTACTGGTCTTACACAAGGTCTGGAACGAGCGAATTCTCGCCAATCGTGGTCGGGCCCGAGACAATTTCTCTCACCAATCGAACTGCTGGGTTGAAGTCACGCGGAATCCCGAATTCGACTGCAATGGAGGGCCCCGGTCATTGAGGGTGCGTTGCTACGGCCGGATAGGACCTCTACGAAATCGCCTTGCACAGGCAAGCGGCGCAAACGTTCTTTGCAAGGCGCCTCCGAATCCGATCACAAGTTTTGCGGTGTCCCCTGCAGGCGCCGGCCGCCTATTAGTCCCTGCCGGCAAAGAGCGTGGAGTAGACCAGCGTCTGGTTGGCGTGTTCACGCATCAGGGCCTCGGCCCGCTGCGGGTCGCGGCGGTCGATAGCGTCGAGGATCAGGCGGTGCTGCATGTTGCCGAAGCGCAGGCGCATCAGCTCCTCGTCCGGCTTCTCGGCGTTGAACACCAGCGTCCCGAGCTGGATCATCGGCAAGGTGCTCATCCGGTCGAAGGCGAAGCCCACGAATTCGTTGCCGCAGCCGCGCATGATGGTCTCGTGAAACGCCATGTTGCCGTCCTGGTAGCGCGACACCCGAACCGCCATCGGCGCGTCCGAGGCCATCGCCCGGTCCATTGCGTCGATCGCCTCGCGCAGCCGCGCCGCGACGTCCTCGGGCATGCCCCGCCGCGCCAGCGTCGCCGCCGCGAGGCCTTCCAGCACGCCGCGCACCTCGTAGGCCTTCGACACATCGCCGAGATCGAATTCCTGGATCGTGAACCCGCGCCCGTCGCGCTTCTTGATCAGGCCCTCGACCTCGAGCGTCCGGAGCGCCAGGCGCGCCGGCGTGCGCGACACCGCAAACAGCTTGGCGACGCTGACCTCGCTAATCTTGTCGCCGGGCGCCAGCGCGCCGTCCATGATCATGCGCCGCAGTTGCACCAGCACACGTTTGTCCGAGGTCTCGGCACTATCGAGAGTGGTTTGATCGGTCACACGCATTCCTTCCGCCAGATTGGCGCCGTTTACGTATCCAAAATAGGGCCGTTTGACAAGATTTTCTGATTTTCGTTGCGAAAAAGGCTGATTATGGATACGAAATGAAGGGCGATTCCGTTGCTGCAAATGGTGCTCTGTCAGATAAGGTACGCCGAACAAGAAGCCCGCAAGGGCGGGAAAATGATGAAAGGGAGGACATCATGATCCGGAGACGACTGTTCAATCTGGCGGCAACCGCCGCGCTGGCCGGCCTGGCATTGTCAGGGGCGGCGCAGGCGGCCGAGGTCATCAAGCTGGGCGCCATCGCGCCGAAGACCGGGCCTCTAGCGGGCGGCGCTGTGGTCACGCAATGGCCCAACATCCAGCTTTGGGTGGAACAGGTGAACGCCCGCGGCGGGCTCGATGTCGGCGGCACCCAGATGATGATCGAGCTCATCGAATACGACGACAAGACCAACCCCGGCGAGCATATCAAGCTGGCCCAACGCCTGGCCGAACAGGACCAGGTGGATTTCGTCGTCGCCCCCTACGGCACCGGCTTCAACATAGCCGCGGCGCCGATCTATGGCCGCTATGGCTATCCGATGATCGCGGTCTCGGCGATCACCGATAAGATGGACGAACTGACCGAGCGCTATCCGAACCTGTTCTTCACGCTGGGGACCACCACGGCCTTTGTGGACGGGGTCAAGGAAATCCTCGTCGAACAGCGCGAGGCCGGCGCCATCGGCAACGAGATCGCCATGGTCAACGTCGCCGATGCCTTCGGCATCGAGTTGGCCGACCGCGCGCGCGAGCTGTTCACCGAGGCCGGGTTCGAGCTGGTCTATGACAAGTCCTACCCGCTCGGCACGCCGGATCTGTCGCCGGTGATGAAGGGCGCCAAGGATTCGGGCGCCAAGGCCTTCGTCGCCTGGTCCTACCCGCCCGACAGCTTCGGGCTGGCCGAACAGGCGATCATCGAGGACCTGGACGTCTCGGTCTACTACTCGGCCGTGGCCACCAGCTTCCCGGCCTTCGGCGACGCCTATGGCGGCAAGATCAACAACGTGCTGGGCGCCGGCGGCACCAATGTCGACGACCCCGCGATCGCCGCCTATCGCGCGGCGCATCTCGACGTCACCGGCAAGGTCGCCGACTACTGGGCCTCGGCCAACACTTACGCGGCGCTGCAAATCCTAGAGCAGGCCATCGAGGGCGCGGGCACCAAGGACAAGGAAACCGTCACCCAGTACATCAAGGACAATTCCTTCGACACGGTAATGGGCACGCTGACCTTCGAGAACAACGTCAGCCACACCTTCTGGTCGGTCGGCCAGTGGCAGGACGGCGTGTTCCGGGGCGTCAAGGGCACCGGCGTCGAGGGCGCCGTTCCGGTGCGCCTCAAGGACGGCTGGGTCGAGTAGAACAGGGGCGGGCGGGGTCCGCTCCCGCCCGGTTCCTTTAGGGTTGCCGCATGCTCGACATCCTCGTCTCCGGCCTGCTTTTGTCGGGCACCTATGCGCTGGTGGCCATGGGGCTGAACCTGCAATACGGCGTCGCGCGGATCATGAACCTGGCCAATGGCGAGGTTCTCGTGTTGGGCGCTTTGGCCGCCTTCTGGCTCTTCACCACGTCGCAGGTCAGCCCGCTTTTGACCGTGATCCTGGTCATCCCCGTGGCGTTTGTCGGCAATTGGCTGATCTATCGCTTCCTGCTGACGCCCCTGGTGCGGCGGTCGAAAAACCAGGGCCAGCTCGAGGTCGATGCCATTCTCGCCACCTTCGGCATGTCCTTCATCCTGATCGGCATCATGGTCTCGATCGAGGGCGGCTTCTTCGCCTATAAATACCTCTCCGAGCCGATCTCCATCCTCGGCTCCACCTCGTCCCTGAACCGCCTAGTCGCCTTTCTGATCGCCGTCGCCATTGGCGGCGCGCTCTATCTCTGGCTCAACCACACACGGCCCGGAGTCGCCGTGCGCGCCGTCGCCGTCTCGACCGAGGCGAGCGGGCTTGTCGGCATCAACGTCCCCCGGATGTCGGCCCTCGCCTTTGCGCTCGGGGGTGCCATCACCGCCGTCGGCGGCGCGCTGATCTCCACCTTCATCACACTCGACGCCTCGATCGGCGTCGTCTTCACCATGAAGGCGCTGATCATCGTGATCATGGGCGGTGTCGGCGAAATCCGCGGCGCCATCGTCGCCGCCGCCATCCTCGGCCTGGTCGAAACCGCCGTCGCCACCCTCGTCGACCCCGGCCTCACGCTCGCCGCCGCCTACCTGATCTTCGTCCTCATCCTGCTCTTCCGCCCGCAGGGCCTCTTCGGCAGGGTCAGCTCATGAAGCCGTCGGGTTGGCAAGAACTCCTCCTCGCGGCGCTCTTCGCCATGCTCGCGGCCTTCGTCCCGCTCGTGGCCAACGGCTACTGGCTCTCCATCGCCGTCACCGCGATGATGTACCTTGCCCTCGCCACCTCCTGGGCGCTCTTCTCAGGTCCTACCCACTACATATCCCTCGCCACGGGCGCCTTCTTCGGCGTCGGCGGCTATCTCGTCGGCTCGATGATGAGCGACTATCAGCTCGCCTTCTGGGTCCCGCTGGTCACCGCGCCCATCGTGGCGGCGATCCTCGCCATGCTGATCGGCCTTGCCACGCTCCGCCTCTCGGGCGTCTATTTCGTGATCTTCACGCTGGGCCTGGCCGAAATGATCCGGAACCTCATCAGCTGGATTCAGAACAATTTCCTCGGCTCCCGCGGCCTCTACGTGCTCACCGACCTGCGCGACCAGCACATCTACTGGATGCTGCTCGCCACCGCCGCCGTCGTCTACCTGCTCGGCTGGGTCATCAATCGCTCGCGCCTCGGCTTCGCGCTGCGCATCATCGGCAATGACGAGACCGTCGCGCGCCATGTCGGCATCAACACCGCCACCGCCAAGGTCATCCTTTTCACCACGACAGGCTTCTTCGCCGCCCTCGTCGGCGCGATCATCGCCCCGCGCTGGAGCTATATCGAACCGAACCAGGTCTTCTCGCCGCAACTGAGCTTCCTCGTCGTCATCATGGCTTTGCTCGGAGGCGCCGGTCGCCTCTGGGGCCCACTCGTCGGCGTGATCCCCTTCACGATCATCTGGGAATGGGTCGGGGTCCAGTTCCCGAACCAGTCTTTCCTCTTCATGGGCCTCGCCTTTCTGCTCATCGTCTATGTCCTGCCCAACGGCGTCGTCGGCCGGCTGGAACAGCTTCGCGCCCGGGTCCGGGAGCGCGAATCATGAGGTATTCCGGCGCGGTCCTCTCGGTCTCTGGAGTAACCAAGCGCTTCGGCGGGCTCGTGGCCGTCAACGCGATGTCCTTCGACGTGGCCGAGCATGAGATGGTCGGCGTCATCGGGCCGAACGGGTCGGGCAAGACGACGATGATGAACATGATCTCGGGCGCGTTCAAACCGACCGCGGGCCGGATCTCGATGAAGGGCCGCCGGATCTCGGACATGCCCGCGCAGAATATCGCGCGCGAGGGCGTGGGCCGCACCTTCCAGCTTGTCCGCCTGCTGCCCGGGCTGAACGTGCTGGAAAACGTGCTCTCCGGCGCGGTCTTCGGCCACCGCCGCCGCTGG
>JAAUYB010205229.1_pt1 | contig 28554 bp, 27 predicted proteins | sample 7278071 | NCBI WGS metagenome assembly JAAUYB01 (sample SAMN14350121, study PRJNA611818) | marine sediment metagenome | isolation source: surface marine sediment (1.8m) | place: French Polynesia: Moorea | collected 2018-08 | reverse complement strand
TTTACATTCGGCACAAATACAAGGTTATTTTGATATTCCTTTTGATCATATTTACAGTACCCCAGTTTTACTTGATTATTTTGCCACGAAAGACCTCTCGGATATTGTCATCGTTTCCCCCGATGTGGGGGGCGTTGCTCGAGCCAGAGCGTTTGCCAAAAAGTTAGATGATGCACCTTTAGCAATTATTGATAAACGTCGTCAGTCCCATAATGTGGCTGAAGTCATGAATGTCATCGGCGATGTCAAGGGCAAAACCGCCGTCTTGGTGGATGACATGATTGATACCGCAGGAACCATTACCGAAGGGGCGAAATTGCTACGGGAAGAAGGGGCAAGACAGGTGTATGCTTGTGCGACCCATGCCGTGTTCTCCGGTCCTGCTGTCTCTCGTCTGTCCAGTGGAGTGTTAGAGGAGGTCATTGTAACCAATACCATCCCTATCCCAGAAGAACATCATTTTGACCAGCTAACCGTCCTATCCGTGGCTAATTTATTAGGGGAAGCGATTTGGCGTATTCATGAGGACACTTCTGTTAGTAGTATGTTCCGATGACTCTAGACCTTTCATATATGGTTAGGGTACTTCACTTTTTTTCTTCTGAAATAGGGAAAGAAACCTCAAAACAAGTACCGATTCCCAACTTACTTGTAACAGTAATTTTTCCTTGATGGGACTGGGCGATCGCCTTAGCAATAGATAACCCCAACCCAGTTCCTCCACTGTTATGACGGGACTTATCAGCCCGCCAAAATCGGTCAAAAACATGGGCTAAATCCTCTAGAGCAATGCCGATTCCGTTGTCTTCTACCGCCACTTTAACCAGGCGTTTGTGTTGGACCAGACGAACCAACACCAACCCCTTTTCAGAAGTATAATTAAGAGCATTATAGAGCAAATTAGAAAATAAACGGGCCAATTGATCGTAATCACCGCTGACAGTAACGTCAGCAAAAGCTTGATAACGTAAGGTGATGTTTTTTTCTTCGGCTAAGGGTTCGAGCAAGTCAACCAATTCTTGTAATAAATCATTAAGAGCAATCGATGTATATTCCCCATTAGATTTTGTCTTTTTTTTTTCTGTACGGGCTAAAAAGAGCAAATCTTCCACTAACCGAGTCATCTGATCCGTAGCACTGGCGATCGCTCCTACCTTTCTATTATCCTTTGCTTCAAACCGTTCGGGATGACGACGCATAATATCAATAGAGGCTTTAATCGCAGTTAGAGGGCCTCGCAGTTCATGGGATGCGTCGGCGGTAAACTGCTGTTGCTTCTTGTACGCGTCTTCAATGGGTTTAACCGCCGTATCTGTTAAAAAATAGCCCCCCACAGCAGCCAAACTAAAAGCACCCACCGCACTCAGGGACAAAATTAAGAGGAGTTGGTTTTTTGACGTTTCCAATTCTGCTAACGATTGACTAATGCGAACATAACCTTGTGAAGACGATTGTACCTGTTCTGAACTATTCACCGCCACAGAAAAGGTGACACTACGAACAGCAGAGCCCTCCTCTTGAAACCCCGGTTCCGGTTGAGAAGACACCTCTAACGAGCCTTGATGCCATAAGAGATTTTTGTTATGGTCAAACCATTCTATGGATTGGGTTTCAGGATTAAATAGATCATCATTATCTAACTGCTTGAGAGAAGAACCATCTTGAGCGGGAATTTTACTCAAGGTGGGTGCCACTACTTCGGCTAACGCCATCAACTTGCTGTCAAGTTGCTTAGACTCGTGGCCAGTAAAAGAAACATAGATACTGCCACCGAACAAAATCAAAATCCCTTCCATTACCAGTAAGTAAAAGAGTAGGAGACGGAAGCGTACATTCTCAAACATTAATCATACCTCACCATATCTCAGCTTCACTTACAACGGTCTAGGGGGACTCTTTAAGACGATATCCCAAGCCATAGACTGTTTCAATGACATCCGATTTCAGCCCTGCCGTTTTTAGCTTTTGACGCAAACTGCTAATATGGGCTTTAACAGTGGCTTCTTCAGGGATTTGATCCATTGACCAAAGATGGTCTAACAGTTTCGCACGGCTAAACATACGACGAGGATGGCGTAAAAAAAACTCTAACAAACGATACTCCTTCGGACTTAGGCTTAATACTTGTTGTTCATAAGTCACTTCACAAGTATTGGGATCAACCCGTAATCCTCCCCATGTTAAAACAGGTGGCAGGGTTGTTTCTCCCCGACGGAGTAAAGCACGGATTCTAGCTGAGAGTTCTTCGAGATCAAACGGTTTGATTAAATAATCATCGGCACCTGCATCAAGTCCTTTCACCCTATCTTTGATGGTGTCTCTGGCTGTTAACATCAAAATAGGTGTTCGACAGCCATTCGATCGTAGTTGTTGACACAAAGTGATCCCATCCAGTTTCGGCAACATGACATCCAAGACAATGACATCGTAATCAAAAACATCGATAAGTTCCTTGGCTTCTTGACCATCACTGGCCACTTCGACAATATAGTTTTTTTCGTCCAGATCCTCTTCGATAGGAATGACGATGTTTTCATCATCTTCGACAACTAAGATTTTCATGATGCTGATAGATAGAATTTACTAATACAACAGAACAAACAACAACAATCAGCACCACCTCAAAGCATTATTTAAGGTTGGCTCGGCTGATTTGAATCCCTCCAGGACGATTCTGCCCGTAGTAAGCAACCCAGGTTAACGTTTCTAAGTCAATGCCTGCCCGTTGAGCGGCTTCCTCTAGGGTTTGGCTACTGCCTTTACGCAATGAACCAATGGCAGTCTGAACTTTTCTGTAGGTGGTGCTTTTGTGACTCAGTTCGTTGCGATTACCTGCAACAATCAAGCCCGCAGCCAAGTCTTTAGACAAATCCATAGGAGATTTACCCTGAGAAGCCACGATTGAACGAGAAGAAACTGGCGTTGGGCTTTTCTCCTTCTTCTTCAAATCATCCACTGAGATAAACCCTTTGGGAATGGCTGTGGCAACCTTTGGCTCAGCAGACTGATTAGCAGCAGATCCCTTATGAGTCTGTGCAGGATTGGCAGATATATTAACCTCAGAGACTCGCTTGGAGAGGCTTTGCGGCTTGACAGTCGCCCTATCGGTTTCCCGAAGGGGAGACACGACAGCGTTTGGCACTGACGGTTGAGGGGGTTCGGGGGGTAGCTTGGCTTGGGAAATTATTGTGACCTGAGACCCACCCGATGGTTTGACCACCGGTTTTGATTGAGCGGTTACCGTTGGGGATGAAACAACAGAATTGACTTGAGTTGGCCTATTCTGTGTCGGCGCAGGATTGCTTGACACAGGTCTAACCGTTTGAGTCCGTTGTTGGGAGGCTTCCAATTTTGCTTGCAACTGATTTTTTTCAACTGCAAGTTGTTCTAACTGCCGCCTATAAACTGGGGTCTCATCTTCAACATTCCGATGGAATTTTGAAGAGACGTTATCCGCCGTGGCCATGTTGGTTGAGTGCTGCTCGGAGACAGCCATAACCAAAAGAAAAGAGGGAAGGACAACAGCCCCGTTGATTAACAATAGAGTCTTAATGACATCGAGTAATACTTTCATGAGTAGAACTCCTCACACAATATAGCTATCTATGATAGCAATCTAACGCCTAGATTTTGAATAGGGTTCACGTTTCATCATATTTATAGATTTTGGCTTGAGCCAAAAACGAGCCATAAAACTATCTCGGAAGTCAGTGTTAAGCCACACTGCAAGAAGCTTTATCGGATACACTTATTAGTATTAGTAGATAGTTGTAAAGATTTGGTCAATGTCTCTTAATTTTTTCTCACTGTCTTTCCTACGACAGTGAGAAATGATAGTCTGGTGGTAGAAATTCTCCAAGCTAACTTTTTTTCATGTCATCTCCTACAGTTAAACTTTATAGGCCTCAGCTAACTGATTTAGATGAACTGGTGGCCCTAGATCGAACTTGTCTGGGGGGTTTATGGTCAAAAAATGGCTATCAACGGGAGTTACAAAGTCCCAATAGTCATTTTTGGGTTTTGTCTTGCGATTTAACTCAGACCATCATTGGCTGCGGATGTTTTTGGGAAATCTTAGAAGAAGCACACATTACCTTATTAATGGTCGCTCCTCCGTATCAAGGCCAAGGGTTGGGGCAATTATTACTTTACGGTTTGCTTCAGGATGCTATTCGTCGCCATCTTCAACGTGCGACCCTAGAGGTCAGGGTTTCTAATCAACCGGCCCTTTCCTTATATGAAAAGTTTGGCTTTCAGGTCGCAGGACAACGGAAAGGATATTATAAAAGCACAGGAGAGGATGCGCTGGTTCTCTGGCGTAGTGGTTTACAGTCTCCTCAGTTTCAGCAAGAATTGTCTATCTTGAATGTTGCCAGAGGACTCCCGTTACACTGTCAACATTAGTTATCCACAAGGAAGACAAAATGTCCATCCATAGGTTAAAGTCAGATAGGAACAATTAACATTTGCTAGGGATAAACTCCCCATCAGGAGAACAAAATACTATGCTAACCTTAAAAATTGCTGTTTACATCGTTGTCGCTTTCTTCATTTCCTTATTCGTTTTTGGTTTTCTTTCGAGTGATCCCACTCGTAACCCTGGACGCAAGGACTTTGAATAAACATCACATTTACTTATGGAAGAATTGGGTTTAAACCCTCCCCCTAAACGGGGGACTTTGTGTTAACCTATTGCATAGGTCGATGACCTTGGCAACGCAGGAAACAAGCGATACTCCGTAACGCCTAAATCTCTAACCATAACTGGTAGCAACTAACAATCAAATAGGGTAAGGCATACCCGAATTTACGCTTGGGGAGTAGTCCATCAGAGTGCTTGCTGTAAAAGGTGTAGTCGGACTAGACATGAGACTGTAAGACCAAAACTAGCACAGCTAGTGGCGGCAAAATTCAGCCCAAGAATCCACTCGCGTTTACGCAGTGGAGTGTCACCTTAGGTGAGTAAAACGATAGGGGCGAGATCTGGCTCGTCCCCGTCTCATCTCATTTGATCACGCTGCAGGTAGCCACTAAACCTTTAAGCTTGATACTATCAATTTAAGATGCCCCCATTCGTTCCACCACCTAATCCTCCAGCCCAAATTGAACCCGTTGTTTCTCCCATCACGGAAAAGCAGCCGCCTCCTGGACTCCATTCTCCAGGACAACCGAGAGAAATTACTAAACCTGAAACATTATTAACTCAGTTATCGGCTGAGGGAGTTACCATACCCGTAACCCTGCCACTGTCTCCAGCCGTTCAGACCAATCCCCCAGAGGTAGTAGAGTTTTATTTATCATCACCCGAAGACCTATTAGAACAAGGTTTGACTCCTTCCTTACCATCAACGGGACAAACAGCAGATGTTTTAGGAGATCCCATCACAACGGGAAAATCCTCATCTCCACCGTCTTCTCCTGTGGTAGCAACGGATAAAGCGAATGTTTCCAAAATTATCAAGTTAAACCCTCGCTCTCCCCAAGCCAGTCGTTTATTACTCAAACCCCGAACCCCTCAAACAGCCCCCTCGGAATTAGTGATCCCCCCATCCCCAACGATCGCACAAGGACAAGGGGAAACCACCGATTCTCTCGCCTCCGAAGCCGTAGGAGTAGTAGAATTGGTGTCTGATCGCCAAGAATACGACGCAGAAAGGGAAGTGGTGTATGCCGAAGGCAAAGTGATCATGCGCTTTGCCAATGGGGTATTATTAGCCGATCGCCTCTGGATTAACCTTCCCGACCAATTTGCCGTGGCCGAAGGCAACGTCGTCCTCGATCGCGGAGAACAAACCCTACGGGGAGAACGATTTGAGTATTATTTTGTTCAAGATAGCGGAGTCATTTTTGAAGCCAATGGGGAAATCTATCAACCCACCACCGGCCAAGATTTTGCGCCAACCTTGCCCAGTGCGGTGGATAACAACTTAATTCCCAACCGAACCCTGAACGAACGACTCGCCCTAGAACAACCCCTACAACGCATTACAAGAGCGCAAGGCATTAGTTACTCCTTTGGCTTGTCCTTCGGAGAAGAAGATATTCAGAATATCGGAGGAAATACAGGACAAGGAAGTGGGGGACAAATTAATCGCATTCGCTTTGAAGCAGAGCGGATGGAGTTTGACGCCGACGGTTGGCGGGCGACCGATGCCCGTTTAACCAACGATCCCTTTTCTCCCCCAGAAGTAGAAGTACGGGCAGAAACAGCCACCTTTCGCAATATTGCTCCCTTAGTGGATGAAGTCAAACTCACCAACTCTCGGGTGGTACTGGATCAGGCCAATTCGTTTCCTGCCCAAGATCGTTTGATTTTTGACCGACGCGATCGCCAACCTGGGGTGATCGGCTTTGGCTATGACGATCGCGATCGCGGGGGTTTCTTTGTAGAACGGGGGTTTAATGTGATTGACACCGATACCCTCAGTTGGCAAGTAACCCCCCAATACTACCTCCAAAAAGGGATTGACCCCCAAGGACTCACCGTCGATGATCGCAATACCGACTTATTTGAGGAAGATCAAGACGAGATTGATGCCATCAGTCCCCCTACCTTCGGCTTCATTAACGAATTTAATGCCAATTTAAGCCCACAAACCACCTTTTTTTCCAGAACCTCCCTCACCAGTTTAGAATTTGCTGACATTGAAGAGCGACTGCGAACCAAAACCTTTGTACAGTACCGTTTTGGTAATCCCCTTACCCCCTATGATGTGAGATTGGAATACAATTATCGCGATCGCCTCTTTAATGGCTCTTTAGGATTCCAAACGGTCCGTAGTAGCTTCGGGGTACTTCTGGTTTCCCCTCAAATCCCCATCGACCAGACCGGTATTAGCCTCAGCTATCAAGGGTCAATACAAACCGTTAATGCAGATACGGATCGTCCCAGTCTCATTGGACCTGAATCGGATGATCGTCGCGTCAGCTTAACCAGAGTTCAAGGGGCTGCTTCCCTAAACAAACCATTCTTGCTCTGGTATGGACAAGCGTTGCCTCCTACCCCAGAAGAGGGCTTAAAATACTCCTCTACACCAGTTTTACCCTATTTGGTTTTATCCACTGGGGTTACTGGGGTCACCAGTGTTTATGGCAATGGAGACTCTCAACCTTCCCTATCAGGAACCATTGCCTTATCGGGACAACTGGGCAATTTTTCTCGGCCTTTTCTCGACTATACAGGGTTTAATATTAGCTTTAGCCAAGCATTGCGGGGAGATCCTTCCCCCTTTTTCTTTGATCGCTATGCCGACCTAAAAACCCTCAATTGGGGCATTACCCAACAACTATACGGTCCGGTGCGAGTTGGGGTTCAAAGTGCCTATAATATCGATACCGATCAAGAAATTAACACGGATTTATTTATCGAATACAGTCGACGAACCTATAGCATTTTGTTACGTTATAATACCGTGTTAAAAGTAGGGTCCCTTTCCCTGCGCATTAGTGACTTTAATTGGGGAGGAAACCCTGGCCCGTTTGATGGGACCGGTATTCGCCCTGTGATTCAAGGGGTTCCTCGTTAAACAGATAACTCCATGCTATAATAAGAAGTTCGCGTCCAACCTAAGACCACCTATATTCAACTAGCAGCCAAGGCAATCGAGATGATTAAATTACGATTAAAAAAATACGGCAAAAAGCGAGAAGTTAGCTATAGAATCGTTGCGATTAATAGTTCCAGTCGTCGGGACGGCCGTCCCTTGGAGGAGTTAGGATTTTATAATCCCAGAACCGATGAAACCCGATTAAATGTTCCCGCCATCGTCACTCGCCTGAAACAAGGGGCGCAACCCAGCGACACCGTTCGGAGTATTTTGAAAAAAGCGCAAGTATTTGAACAAGTTAATGGTTAAATCGATTGATACGTCTAATTTATCCTATTCTGTCCGCCCTAATTATTTAAAACTGATTGGATTTTTAATTCAACCCTTATTAGACTCTCCCGACTCCCTCAAGGTCGACTGTGAAGAGGTTAAAAGCACTCAACGGGTTTGGATTAGATTAGCCGTTGATGAAGGGGATAAAGGGCGAATTTATGGACGAGGCGGCCGTAATATCCAGGCAATACAGGCAGTTTTAGCCATCGCTGCCAAACAAGTGGGCCAAACCCTTTATTTAGAAATTTATGAAGAACAAGGGGAGAACAACCGCTCGAATTATTACCGACGCTCTGAGTCCAACCGTAGATTTGTCCGCCGTCGTTCTCGTTCCCAAAGTCAACCCAGTCCCAAACTCTCCATTCGTTCCCGTTGGCAACAGGAATGAAACCCGTTGATGTTCTCATTCTCTCCAACGGACCCGGGGAAATTACCACCTGGGTTCGACCGGTGGTTAAGTCATTAAGGCAACAATTAGGGGATGATCCGGCTCAACTGAGAATTTCAGTGATGTTATCCCCTTGTCCCCACAGTACAGGGCAAGAGGCAGCCATTGCTCGTGGTTATGCCGAAGTGGATAGGGTTCAGTCCAGTGAACACTTTTTTGCCTTTTTACTTTGGGGAAAAACAGCCGATGCTTGGCATTGGCGAGATCAAGGGGTGGTGTTATTTTTAGGGGGAGATCAGTTTTACGCGCTGATGATTGGACAACGATTGGGATATCGTACCGTCATTTATGCCGAATGGGAAGCGCGATGGTATCGTTGGTTAGATGGTTTTGCCGTGATGAATCAGAGGGTGATTGAAGGGGTTCCTGAGCAATATCGGCATAAATTAAGCATCGTTGGGGATTTGATGGCAGATTTTTCCCCCACATCCTTAGATTTTAAAGAGATGGCCAGGAATCCGATAATTGGTATTTTGCCCGGATCAAAACCAGGAAAGTTAACCCAAGGGGTTCCCCTCTGTTTAGCCATCGCCCAAGAAATTTATCGACAGAAACCCCAGACTCGTTTCCTTTTGCCCATTGCACCCACCATCAACAGAGAGACATTAGTTCGCTTTGCTGATCCTGAGCATAATCCCTTTGTGATGAAAATGGGAGGGGTAAGGGGTCAATTGATGGTGAAAAACGAAGACAGAGAAAAAAAATATTATTTACAAACACCAACAGGGTTAAACATTCAATTAATTAGTCAATTTCCAGCCCATGAACAGCTTCAGCAATGTTGTTTAGCCTTAACAACGGTGGGGGCCAATACCGCCGAGTTAGGGGCTTTGGGCATTCCCATGATCGTGCTACTACCGACTCAACAACTAGATGCCATGCGAACCTGGGACGGTATTCCCGGCATTTTGGCCAATTTACCCATAGTGGGGAGTCAGTTGGCCAAATTAATCAACGCCAGAGTGGTAAAAACAGGGCGGTTATTCGCTTGGCCAAACATTTGGGCCAAGGAAGAAATTGTGCCAGAATTGAAAGGAGAATTACAAGCTGAGTCCGTAGCAGCCTTAGTTTTAGATTGGTTAGATAATCCCTTAAAATTAAATGAGATTCATCATCGTTTGTTAGAAGTGAGAGGTGAACCCGGAGCAGCCCAAAAAATTGCTCAAATTGTTCAAAAACAATTATCGAACCCCAAAAACCCCTGAGTCTTTCTACGGAAAAAAAGGAAAAAAAGATAAAACTTCTAGAAAGGAGTATAAAACAAACGCTTTTGGGTAGAATTAGGGTATGGGTAACAACAACTAATAGTTGAAACCATAAGATTGTTGGCAGACAGAGCATACATGAATCATTCTCTCGAGCTATGTTATGATTGAAATCAATAAAATTGAATTGCTTATTTCCCTAACCAAAAATTATATATATAGCTATTAGTAACCCAGTAATCACTCTTATTAAGGTAATTTTGTGATGGCCAAGACATTATCTTTGAGGTTAATTAAAACTGGTTTAGGAGTGTTAGTATGCCTAAACTGTATCCATAGCCTAACACACACCAGTCAAGCCGCGACCTTACGATTATCTCCTGACATATCATGGGATAACCTAAGTTTAGAACAAATCAGTAATCAAAACTTTATCGAAACCGATCTGCTCAGTCAATTGGTTCCTGGGCAAGAAAGCATCAGTCCCATCAATGAGGCGTTCACGACAGAGACAATCACCCAAGCTATTTCAGAGCCGTCGACTATTTCCTTGGACTCGATTATCTTTTCTCTGAGCCAAATTGATTTAGAAGCAAACAGAGAAGATATAGCGGTGGGAGAACTTCCGATCTTACCCCAAGTCGATGCAGCCGATGTCTATAAAGGCATTTATGATTTTGGGACAACGGCGGCAGAGGAACTGAGCGATCCCATTAGCGTTGGCGTTTTACCCCCTTTAGATGCCATTCCTACGGCTAGAGGTGGAGTCAGAACTGTCAGAACTAGCGGCGGTCAAGTCAGAGGGGTTCCTGGTCTAAGCCTCAGTCAGCCAGCTTTGCCTCGGTTTGGCGGCCCCGTTCCAGTCATAGGGGGGCCAACCCGTAATTTTGCCACGCCCTTACGTCAAGTGGGACTGCCTTCGGCCACTCGAGTCCAAGCCGGCCATTGGGGAGATAGTCAAGTGGATGTATTCTTTGCCTCCTTACCTCAACAGGAAGTGGTGAATATCGATACCTTTGTGAGAACGGTATATCGAACCAATCTCTCTGATATGATTGAACAAATCGACAAAAGTTTAGATTTAACCATTGATGCTGATTTCAATACCATGCCGGCTAATGTTTTTCCCAATAACCCTATGCCGTCTGGAGAATTTAAGAGAACGCTTTAATTGATGATTCCCTCGAAAACGAATGTTTTGGACTAATGCCCTCTCGACCCAACCTTCTTTAGAAGCGGCTGTGACAGAAGTGACTCAGACCATTGAGAAACGTTTGTCAACCCCTGCTGATGTGGGTATTTTCTTTATTTCTTCGGCTTATGCCAGTGATTATCCTCGCCTAGTCCCCTTAATTTTAGAAAAACTATCCTTACCTATTTTGATCGGTTGTGGGGGCGCCGGAATTATCGGGCAAAGGGAAGCAGAAGACCTATGGGAGATAGAGAATAACCCGGCCTTCAGTTTAATGGTGGGTTGTTTGCCCCAGGTAAAAATTAACCCTTTTTTTATCAGTGCTGACAGTCTTCCTGATCTCGATAGTTCCCCCGAAACGTGGCAAGCATTAATAGGGGTTTCACCCCAAGTCAAGCCCGATTTTATCTTGCTATCTGATGCTTTTTCTACTCGGATTAACGACTTATTAGCCGGGTTAGATTTCGCTTATCCCCAGTCGGTCAAAGTGGGGGGACTCGCTAGTAGTAGTTTAATGGGGGTTGCTGGCACGTTGTTCTATCATCAAAACGGTGATCCCCAATCGGGATTTTATCATCAGGGAACGGTGGGAGTAGCGGTAAGTGGAGATATTAGAATTGATACCATTGTCGCCCAGGGGTGTCGTCCCATTGGTCAACCGTATCAAGTGGTCAAGGGGGAACGCAATATTATTTTAGAATTGTCACAAGAGGGGAAAACGCGATCTCCCTTAGATTGGTTGCGGGAATTGATGGAACGTTTAGAGGAATCTGATCGCCAACTCGCCCAGCATTCTTTATTTGTGGGAGTGGTTAGGGATGAATTTAAACAAGACTTACAACCGGGGGATTTTTTGATCCGCAACTTATTGGGGGTTGATCCCAAGTTAGGAGCGATCGCCATTGGTGATCGGGTCCGGCCAGGCCAACGGCTACAGTTTCATCTTCGGGATGCTCAAACCTCTGCGGAGGATTTAGAAACCCTGCTCAAACAGTCTAACCCCTCAACGCCCATTGAAGGGGCTTTAATGTTTTCTTGTTTAGGAAGGGGACAAACCTTATATCAACGGCCAAATTTTGATTCTCAGTTATTTGCCAGTTATTTTCCTGGGGTATCTCTGGGGGGATTTTTCTGTAATGGAGAAATAGGACCAGTGGGAACAGAAACCTTTTTACACGGTTATACTTCCGTACTGGCTTTACTAAGACCGTTAAATAGTCAATAGCAGCGATCGATGAAACCGCTTGATTCTGGTTCTTTGGGAGTAGGGTTACAGAAGATTATTAATCAATTAGGACAGCTTTTAAACGTTGATTGCTGCATTTTGCGTCCGTTTGCTCCGAGTTGTTTAATCAATGAAAGTCTTTTTTATCATAAACATCAGAAAAGCAATGAAGCAACATTAAAGTTATTAGAAAAGACAATTATTCCTATCCAACAGATGGAAGTGATTAACTCGATCCATCATGTTTCCTCTTTAATGAACCCCGAAAATCCTGAACAAGAACAGAGAAAAAAGGCTTATGATTTAACAAAAATTGGAGCCTCTTTATTGATGCCCCTGAGCTTAGATAAGAAATTTATTGCAGTGGTGGGATTACATCATTATTGTTCGTTCTACCGTTGGCAAAAGCAAGAAATTGCCATTACCCAGATGGTAGCCGAACAAATCATCTTAGCCATTACTCAAGCACAAGCCTATCAAACCGTAAAAGCATTAGCCCAGCGAGAAGCATTAATTAATCGTATCACCAATGCCATTCGTTGTAGCCTCGATCCCCAACTCATTTTTACAGCCATTACCCAGGAATTAGGGAAAGGATTAATCGTCGATGGTTGCGCCTTATCCTTATGGACAAAAGAAGACCAATTCGTTCAATGTGTGGGACTGTATGACCAGAAACAAGGGAGTATTGATCCCCTTCCCCAGTCAGTGGTTCCCATTGCTTTAAATCCTGTTTTACAACAACTGATTACCACCGAAAAACCCGTTGTTTTGGAAAATATGGATAATCATCCCGAAATGACCCAATTTGACCTGCCGTTACGGGAATCAGCCCAAGCCCTGTTAATTGTGCCATTAATAGTAGATGGGGAGATGATGGGCAGTATTTCCCTGCGACAAACCGGCCACCCTCGTCATTGGTTAAAGACTGAAATCGAACTGGCCCAAACCGTGGCCGCCCAAGCAGCGATCGCCGTTCAACAGGCCAGACTGTATGAGAAAACCAAACAACAGGCCCAACAGTTACAAAAAAGCGAACAAGAGGTAAAACAACTGAATCGATACTTAACCGAATCGGTCTTAAAACGGTTTTTACCCGCATCCATCGTTAATAAGGTGGCCCGAGGGGAGTTAAGCCTGGATTTGACCCCAGAACCCCGTTTAGTGACCATTTTATTCACCGATTTAGTGGGCTATACCCCGTTAGCCAGTCATTTAGGCACCCAGGAAGTAGCCACTCTCCTCAATGAGTATTTAGCGGCCATGACGGCGGTGGTTTTCCATTACGGGGGAACGGTGGATAAATTTATTGGGGATGCGGTGGTGGCTTTATTTGGTGCGCCGGAAGATTTAACCCCTCAAGAACAAGGGAAACAGGCGATCGCGGTGGCCAGAGAAATGCACAATCGATTAGATCGATTAAACGAAAAATGGCAATCTCAGGGATTAATTGAGGGACCGGTACAGTTTCGCTGTGGTATCCATCAAGGAATAGCGGTGGTGGGACTGTTTGGGGGGGGGCAACGCTCAGATTATACAGCCATTGGTTCTGCCGTTAACATTGCGGCCCGGCTGCAAGAAGTGGCAGACAGTGGGATGATTTTAGTATCGGCAACGGTGGCCCAATTTCTAACGGCTGCCGAAATTACGGCCATGCAACCCTTAGACTTAAAAGGGGTGGACGAGGAGGTTCCGATGTTTTCTGTGGCTGTGAGGCAAAATTGAGGATCAGCGATCTGGATTGAGCAATTCGGCGATCGCTTTTTGTTTACTTTGAGATTCATCGGGAAAAGTTTGACGGGAATCCGTAATCAACCAATCCAAGGCTGCTTCTTGCACATCGATAGCTGTCCCCGTTTTATCCACACAGTACCGGCCAAACACCAACTTATCCACTAAACGGACCCCCGGACCGAGGCGAGAATACTCAAAAATCACGCTATTATCCACCGTTGCACCGCCACAAATCCAACAATTGGGTCCGATCATACTCGGGCCAATAATGGTCGCCCCATCTTCGATATGAGTCATGCCGCCAATATAGACGGGCCCCTGAATATTGACCTTATCCCAATTAACGGCCACATTTAACCCCGTATAAATCCCTGGTTTAACTTCAATGCCAGGAATTTGCACATTTTTGATGTCCCGTTGCAGTACCCCACGAATGGCGTGCCAATAATCGGGAACTTTGCCAATATCCACCCATTCAAAGTCCATATTCACCGCATAAAAGGGTGCCCCTTTTTCCACTAGCGTCGGGAATAATTCACCCCCAATATCATATTTCTGATTGGAAGGAATGTAGTTAATAATTTCCGGTTCAAAGATGTAAATCCCTGTATTAATATTGGTGCTGAGGGCTTCATCGACGGAGGGTTTTTCTTGGAAGGTTTGAATTCTGCCCTCTTCGTCCGTTACCACCACCCCATAACTGGAAACTACTTCTTTAGGGACGGATTTGGTGATAATTGTCGCGATCGCTCCTTTTTCTTTGTGGTATTTGACAGCAGCCGTTAAATCTAAATCAATCAGGGCATCCCCGCATAAAACGATGAAAGTATCATCAAAGAAAGGGTTAAAATCTTGAATCCGTCGCAATCCTCCAGCCGATCCTAACGCTTCTCCCACTAAGTCCCCATCGACAATTTTCCCTTCAAAGGAATAAGCGATCTGTACACCGAACCGTTGGCCATCGCGAAAATAACTTTCGATCTCTTCAGCTAGATGGCTGACGTTTACCATAATTTCATCAAAGCCATGCTGTCGCAGAAGTTCTAACAAAAACTCCATCACAGGCTTTTGCAAAATAGGGATTAACGGTTTAGGTATGGTATGGGTAATGGGACGGACTCGAGTTCCTTTCCCAGCGGCCAGAATCATGGCTTTCATGAATACTCTTTCCTCAATCTTTAGCCACAGGTGTTTAAGGTGACAATGCTTAGTGTACCATTAATGCCGATCAGAAACTTCCCATTGATGCCGGGATTAGATACCATCAAGATAATCTATTGCCTTGAGGAGTGAGTCGATAATGAATTCATTGTTAACTAAATATCGCTTAAAGTCCCCCGTAGCTTGGGGTTTAGCCCTTGCTTTTAGTAGTAGTCTTTTGCTGGGGTGCAATAATCAATCCCCCACCGACACCGGAACGGCTCCCGATAGTGGTACTCCATCAGCCAGCGGCGATGGTCTAAAATTAGGGGCGTTACTCCCGGTTACAGGGGACCTCTCTTCCATCGGCGAAAATATGCCAGGCGCGGTTAAATTAGCCATTGAGGAGATTAATGCTTGTGGTGGTGTCAATGGTCAACCGGTTACCTTGGTGACGGAAGATAGTCAAACGGACCCCACTGCCGGCGGGGCGGCCATGACGAAACTGGCAGAAGTAGACCGAGTTGCTGGTGTGGTGGGGGCTTTTGCCAGTAGTGTTTCTGGGGCTGCTGTGGGCATTGCCGCGCAAAATAAAGTTATGTTAATCTCTCCGGGTAGTACCAGTCCCGTGTTTACCGAGCAAGCTAAAAATGGAGAATTTAACGGCTATTGGGCGAGAACGGCTCCTCCTGATACCTATCAGGCTCAAGCGTTGGCGGCGTTAGCCGAAAAACAAGGTTTTGAGAATGTGTCTACTGTGGTGATTAATAATGACTACGGGGTAGGCTTTGAACAGCAGTTTGTGGGGGCATTTGAGAAGTCAGGGGGTAAAATTCTTGCTAAGGAAAAACCAGTCCGTTATGACCCCAAAGCAGCGACCCTCGATAGTGAAGCAGCAGCAGCATTTGCCAATAGTCCCGATGCCGTGGCTGCGGTTCTTTATGCAGAAACCGGCAGTATTTTATTGCAAGCCGCCTATAAACAAGGGTTAAGCGACGGGGTGACTGTTTTGTTAACGGATGGGGTCTATTCTCAGGACTTTGTGGAACAGGTGGGCAAAGCGGCTGATGGCAAGTACATTTTAGAAGGGGCTTTGGGAACGGTTCCCGGGGCGGATGGTGAGGCTTTAGATGCTTTTACCACTAAGTGGAATGAGAAGACTAGCAAGGAGGTCACGGCGTTTGTTCCCCATAGTTGGGACGCAACCATTTTATTAATGTTGGCCGCTGAAGCAGCCAAAGCGAACACTGGGGAAGGCATACAGAGTAAGATCAGAGAAGTGGCGAATGCACCAGGAACGGAGGTGAGTGATCCCTGCGACGCGATCGCCTTGATCCGCGATGGGGAAGATATTAACTATCAAGGGGCCAGTGGTAATGTGGATATTGATGAGAATGGAGACGTTGTCGGTAGTTATGATGTTTGGACGGTGACAGCAGAGGGGACAACCGAAGTGATTGATAAAGTTAGTCCCACAGAATAAGGTTCAATTTCAACTATTAAGAAATATAACCCGCTTCGGCGGGTTTTTTTTTTAGAAAAAACGTTAAGTAAGTTAAGAAAATCTATAATCTGATGGGTTAAAGCTTGAAGATTTATAGAATTTAGGCACTGTCTTTCTTCTGGTCAATAACTAAACCATAAAAGAGGGAAACATGATATCTCAATTAGTAGCAAATAAATCTGTTAACTATCTTAAAAAATTTGGCATCATTGTCATCATCATCGGTTCTTTGGGTTCTCATCTTGTTCATAATACACCCCTTAATAGTCCGATTTTTCCCCATCTATTTGCTCGGTTTACTGCCCTAACGGGAATGGGTTCCCAGTGGCGAATGTTTTCTGTGGTTGATCGCTTTAGCTGGCGAATAGAAATCGTGGCAATTCATGATAATAAAACCACGGAAATATTGCCTATTTTTGCTGATGAAGAAAAGGGATTTTTTGAGAAACAGTTTATGGATTTTAGAGAAGGGAAACTGCATCAGAATCTCTTTGTTTATCCCGACGCTCGTTATCATTATAGTGATTATTTATGCCGAAAGTATCAAAATGAAACTAATTCTATTAAAGCGATCCGTTATGATTTCTTTTGGCGACAAATTTTGCCTCCTCAACAGGCAGCTATCAGGAAACAATATCTAACAGAAGAGTTTAGTGATTTAGGAAAATTAGGAGAATATCAATGCAAGAATTGATTAAAAATGCTGCTAAAAAATTGTATAATTTTTGGTTTGCCAAAGAATCAACCTTGAGTTTAGGGGTATTTCGGATTGTTTTTGGTCTATTTATTCTCAATATTTTATTACTTAGTTATTTTCACTGGAACGAGTATTATGGAGTCCATGGAATTGTCTCTCTAGAGCGATTTATTAATGCTCGAGGTGGCTGGTTTTTAGCGTCTCTTAAGTCTATTTTTGCTCTGTCTAACAATCCTCAATTTATCTGGGTAATTTATGGACTTGGTTTAGGGACAACCTTCTGTTTTATTATCGGTTTTGGGACTCGTATTGTTACCATCATTTTATACATCTTCTGGTTTTCTTTATGTAATCGTAATTCTGCGATTATTGATAGCAAGGATATTGTGATTCAAATGTTGTTATTTTACAGTTGTTTTGCTACCCTAGGAAACAGTTTATCCGTTGATAATATATTTCGGGCTAAATTACTACATAAACGTCGTAATATCCTCAATTATATCCCTCCCAAACAGTCCGTTTGGGCCTTAAGGTTACTACAGATTTCTATTGCCTTGATTTATCCTTTATCTGCGATCGATAAACTGTATAGTGATATTGCCTGGCGAGATGGCAGTATCATGTACTATGTTTCTTTGTATGATGCTTGGTTTCGTTTTACTGATGTTGATTTATTTCACAATTATTTCTTGAGTATTGTTACAACTTATAGTGCTTTAATTCTTGAGTTTTTCTTCCCTATTTTCGTCTGGTTTAAACGGACAAAATATTGGATATTAAGTATGATGGCATTATTCCATATTTCTATTGCTATTGTCATGAATGAATTTGTCTTACAATTTAGTCTGGTGATGCTGATTTCTTATACTTTATTTTTGGATGCTGAAGTTATCAAGAAAGTGGCTTCAAAGTTCAAAAAACAATGCAATTTGTTTACTCAAAAACTGCTCATAGAAAACAAAGTTAATTCATAAAAAATAAGGATAAAAAAATGAGAATTGAACAGGATAGTATGGGGAAAATTGAAGTACCATCAGAAGCTTATTGGGGCGCACAAACCCAGCGATCGCTTCGTTATTTTGCCATTGGTGATGATATAATGCCCCGAGAAATGATTCGGGCGATCGGTATTCTCAAAAAAGCGACAGCTATTGTTAACAAAGACTTGGAAAAATTAGACTCTAAAAAAGCAGAATTAATCGTACAAGCAGCCGATGAAGTGATATCAGGAAACCTAGATGATCACTTTCCTCTGAAAATTTGGCAAACCGGAAGCGGTACCCAAACTAACATGAATGCTAACGAAGTCATTGCTAACCGCGCCATTGAATTAGCAGGAGGAATATTAGGCAGTAAAGATCCTATTCATCCGAATGATCATGTTAATATGTCTCAGTCTTCTAATGATACCTTTCCCACTGCAATGCACATCGCTGCAGTAGAAGAAATTACCCATCGATTATTACCTGCGATCGCTAAATTACGAGATAGTTTAGAGACAAAAACACAAGAATTTCAAAACATCGTTAAAATTGGTCGCACTCATCTAATGGATGCAGTCCCTTTAACCCTAGGGCAAGAATTTTCAGGGTATATTTTCCAACTGAACCAAGATATAGAAAGAATCCAATTAAGTTTACCTGATTTATATGAATTAGCCATCGGGGGAACCGCCGTCGGAACAGGGTTGAATACCCACCCGGAATTTGCCGAAAAAGTAGCTCAAGAAATTGCTCGAATAACCGATTTACCCTTCATTTCAGCCGATAACAAATTCGCTGCTTTAGCTGCCCATGATGCTATTATAATGTGTAGTGGAACCCTGAAAACATTGGCCTGTTCATTGATGAAAATAGCCAACGATATTCGCTGGCTGGGATCGGGTCCTCGTTGTGGGATCGGAGAACTTATTTTACCTGCCAATGAACCAGGATCTTCTATTATGCCAGGAAAAGTTAATCCCACACAATGCGAAGCAATGACCATGGTTTGTGTACAAGTAATGGGTTATGATACTGCCATTGGTATTGCGGGAAGTCAGGGCAATTTTGAGTTAAATGTCTTTAAACCGTTACTTATTTTTAATCTGTTAAACTCTATTAAATTATTAACCGATTCTTGTTCATCCTTTAGCGATCATTTAGTTGCTGGCTTAAAAATTAATCAACAACAAATCGAACATTATGTCAACAATTCTTTGATGTTAGTCACCGCATTAAATCCTCATATCGGTTACGATAACGCAGCAAAAGTTGCCAAAAAAGCCTATGAAAAAAACACAACCTTAGAAGCAGCTTGTGTCGAATTAGGATTTCTTACCCAAGAAGAATTTAAAAAGATTGTTCGCCCTGAAACCATGACATAAGTCAGGGGATTTCTCATATCTTCCACCTGATTTGGTTATTCCCAAAACTTACTCTCAATTTTTTTTTGAATAGCTGCTTTTCCTAAAACTAAAGTATTAGTCATACTATTTAATTTTTTAGAATGATCTTGAATTTTTTGAATTGCCTTGATAATTCCTTCTATTTGTTGTTGATTTCCTAAAAGTACTGGATGTGGAATCCAAACGGTCTTAGACGCAATTTGTTCAGTATTAGGAAATTTTAGTTCCTGTTTTTTGAATATTCCAGTTTGATGAAGTGGTGGAAATGCAGATATTGAACTAGGGATTCCCTCAGCTTTGAGTGCTTCAACAAATAGACGACGATGGAGATTATTGAAAGCTTTAGTATCATAGTAGAAAATATATAAATATCCTGGTGCATTGTTTTCAATGGGGCGATATTGAGGAGTAATTCCTTCAATCTGACTTAACGCATCATCTAAAATTTTAATATTATATAAGCGTTGAGGGATTTGAGTTTTAAACCTTTTTAACTGCGATGAGAGGATAGCAGCTTGAAATGCAGTCATTCGACAATTAGAACCAGCTTCATAATATTTTCCCGATGACTTTTCTAATTTTCTCCCACAGTTAACTAAAGTCCAGCACTTTTCAAAGAGTTTTTTATTATTAGTTACAATAGCTCCTCCTTCTCCAGAAGTTAGAGTTTTGGAAGTCTGAAAACTAAATGATCCAGCTATACCTAAACTTCCAGCTAATTTTCCTTTTATTGTTGAACCATGAGCATGAGCAGCATCTTCAATTACTGATATTTCATACTTTTTAGCTATTCGTAAAATGTCGTCAATATGACCTATAATTCCCCCTAAATGAACAACCATCACAGCCTTAGTTTTTGGACTAATTGCTTTCTCAAATTCTGCTGGATCTAAGGTCATTGTTTGCGAACAAACATCGACTAATATCGGTTTTGCACCTACCATAATAACGGCAGAAGCTGTGGCAACAAAGGTATAATCAGGAACAATTACTTCATCTCCATATCCAATCCCCAAACCTCGTAAAATAATTTCCAAACTATGTGTTCCATTTGTAACAACTAAACCATACTTACATCCCTGAAAATGAGCAAATTCCTGTTCAATATTCTTGACTATTGGATTATCTTTATCCCATTGACCACTATTCAAGATTGGAAGAATGGCTTCTTGTTCTGATTTTCCAAAAATAGGCCATTGAGGAAAAGGTGTTTCTATTGTAGGAGTTCCACCAAGTAGAGCCAATGTATTCATTAGTAAAGTTCCTTTAAGTGATTCGCTAAATTGTCATCGCTACTATCATTCCAGTAGCTCAGTTTTCAGTAGTAAAAACTGAGCTACTGGAATCATAATAGATTTTTAAAGTACACAATTAATTATAACTCATCATCATTAATTTTTTGCTTTTGGCCTATTGATTGAAAATAATTCTTAATATTGATAGTCAATGAGATGACATGGAAAAATTAATCACTGAATCAATTCTGGCCTACTTTTGTTCGCTAGAGCCGAAACGGAGTGAGGAACTTTTGACTTTTGACTTTTGCCTTTCGCGTAGCGGTATAACTTTAAAAATAGAGCTTTATTATTTTGGCATTTAACTAATAGTTAAGCATAGTATATATTACTGTATAACCAGCATTTTAAATATGAGATGAGCATAAATTAGTAGTAATTGACTTGCCCAAAATTTCAGTTTATTCAAGTTTCCAGTCTTTAATGTTCCAAGTATTACGGTCCCAAGGGGTTAATTCAAATCCCTGTAAACGATTACTAATCGCAGCAACATCGGCACGATGAACCAAAGGAATAACAACAACATTGTTGACTAAAATATCATTCATTTCTATGAAAAGTTCTTCTCTTATTTTGGGGTCTAATTCTTGAGTTGAAGCTTCCCATAATTGATCATAGTCAGAATTACAATAACGAGTGTAATTATCCCCTACCCAATTATTCGCTTTTTGGGGAATTTCATCACACTTATAACCCTGCATATAGTTAGTGGGATCTGGACTATAATTTCCTGTGGTAAACATCTGTAAATCAGCATAAAAATGTTCAACTGTATCATTATTTGATGGATCGCCAGAGAAGAAAATACTAGCATCAATGCTTTTCAATTCTACTTCGATACCAATAGATTCTAAACCTTGTTTGATAATTTCTTGTGTTTTTTGTCTTAAGGGATTAACTGATGTTTGAAAAACGACTTTCATCTCCACTCCATTTTTATCTCTTATCCTATTATTATTGGTATCCTTCCATCCTGCTTCATCTAATAATTCTTGAGCCTTTTCTAAGTCAAACTCGTAAGAAGTATTAGAAGACTTATATTGTTCAGGTAACAGTAAAATATTAGCTGTCGGTTGCCCAGTAATACCATATAATTGCTGAGCGATGGTATCTCGATCAATGGCCAAACTAAAGGCTTCTCTAACCATTTTCTCACTCAAAAAAGGATGGGGATTATTTATATTTGAGCGTTCCCCATCTGCTGTTACTTTGTTCGGATCAGAAAAATTCAATAAAATACGCTCGCTTATAGTGCCTAAAGTTGAGACAATTTTTCCTTGTCCTCCTGTTTCTAATTGTTGCAAAATAGGGGCTTCTATTTGTAGGTTAAAAGCGTAGTCTGCATCCCCAGTTTGTAACACTGCACGGGCGGCAGAAGTGGCATCTCCTCCTCCTTTTAATTCAATGCGTTTGAAGCCTAATTCTTCAGCATTTCTGAAGTAAGAATTGGGTTCATAAACAACGACATCACCAGGTTTAAATTCAACAACTTTATAAGGACCGGTACCAATGGGTAACAAATTAGCTGGAGCTTGTCTCGCATTTTCTCCGTTATATTCTTCATAAATATGACGGGGTAAAATTAATCCAGATGAACCAATGAAGAATCGATTCCATGCAGGATTAACCCTTTTAAATGTAATTTTTACTCTGTGATCATCAATGGCTTCAACTGCTTCAATAATTTCATAATCACCTGAACTGGTGGCTCCCACTTTAGGGTTACTTAAAAACTCATAAGTAAACACCACATCATCGGCAGTAAATGGGGTTCCATCAGACCATTTTATATCTTGTTTTAATTGCCAAGTAACCGACTTTCCATCCTCGGCAATACCTCCATTCTCAAACGTGGGAATTTCAGCAGCTAAAAAGGGAATGAGTTCCCCCTCTTTATCATAACTGGCTAAAGGTTCTAAGGTAATTCGACTTGCTTCTGTATCCTTTAAACCTGTAGATAAATGGGGGTTAAGAATGGTGGGAGCTTGCCAATACAATAACTTCAAAGTATCGTTATCACTTTGAGTATTTGTTCCAGTTTTATTTGGGGAATTACAGCTACTCAAAATTAAAGAGGTTCCTAAACATAAAGATAATAGGAAACGGCAAGAACCAGTATACAATCGTTTTTTAAACACAGATAGATCACTTCCTCAGAGAATTAGGTTTAGGCTAGATTGTAGCAGATTAAAGGGTCGCATTTCATTTTTGCAGACAAATTATACTCCAAAGCAAAATGGAAGGACTCTGGGTTCACAAGTCAAAAGTTAGAAGTCAAAAGTCAATCATTTTTTCCTCTTCCTAAAAGTAAGCGTATTCAATAAATCTTTGAATGCTTATAATTAATATTAATAATAAGAGTTCTTACCTATTATCTTTATCTAGTAATCTTTGTGAATCAAGTATTTTTACTGAGCTTTTATCAATATCTTTAATGTTTTTACCTAACATAAAAGATATTAAATAAATTATAATAATATTATTGATTCCGAGGCTTAACCTATTTATAACTTATGCTTTCTTGAGAATTACTGATACTTGATTCAAGAAATTTGATTAATATTACACAATTTTACTTAGTAAACAGTTATCAACAAACTTTAACCCTATGTATCAATTTAAACCCATGATAAATCCTCTTATTTCTCGTTTATTTATCCTTACTCTGTGTTTAACCCCTGTTACCCTAACCGCTACCTCTCAACCCAGTTGGGGGGAAACAGAAAGCATAGAAACAACTATACTACAATTGACAGAGGAAGCTAAACTACAAACCGAACAAGGCCAGTCTCAGCAAGCGATCGGGAGTTGGCAACAAATTCTCGAAATTGCTCAACAACATAACAAAAAAAATCTTCAGGCGTTTGCTTTAGTGGGACTGGGGTTAAATTATCATGATTTACAACAACCTTCTACCGCGTTAGGGTACTATGAACAAGCTTTGCCCATTGCTCAGCAGAGTGGCGATCGCCGTGTGGTTGGGGCTGCTCTCAATAATATGGGGGCTTCCTATCAAAGTCTGGGACAATATCAAGAAGCCCTGACTTACTATCAACGGGCCCTCCCCATTACTCAACAGGTAGATAAGCCAGTAGATACAGCTAAAACCTTGAATAATATGGGAGAAATTTATAACCTAACGGGAAAAGCCTCAACTGCTCTTCAATATTACCAAGAGGCTTTATATCTCGCCCAAAAAGCGGGTGATCCTCTGTTACAACAAGAAATCCGTAACAATATTGCTGCGATCGCCAACTAGAAAAATTGTCCGAGATAATGTAAAGAAATCTTGCAATGTCTAAAAAGTTTTGTTAAGATTGTAATCAAGCACTTGACTTAATTGCTGTTACCTAATACAGAGGTATATTACTATGGATAATCAAGAAACTAAATTCGGCTTCACCGCATTCGCTGAAAACTGGAACGGACGTTTAGCTATGCTCGGCTTCGTCATTGGTATTGCTACCGAATACTTAACCGGACAAGGCATCCTTTCCCAATTGGGCTTAATGTAAATAAAAAGGGTGAGTTATGCCCTCACCCCCTTTTCTAGATACAGTACGGTCAATCGGATTGGATTATAGCCGTTCTCAGTCAAATTATATACATTTTTTTGCTTTAGGGTGGCGATTAGCCACTCTATTTTTTTGGACAACGATGAATAAGGAAGAAAATTAGAAGTTGGGTTCAACGGAGTTGAACCCTAAAATAAGTTAGGGAACAGTGTTTTCTAGCTATTTTTACCAGCTTTGGCCAATTTGCGTTTAAATAAACCACCAAACCCGATAGCTGCTCCGGCACCTAATATGGTTAAGGGTTCAGGAACGGCAGTCTCGTCACCCATATTTTTTTGGGCTTCTTCAACCAGGAATAGTCCCACACTACCCGCTAAGAGTTGATGGGCTCCTGCACTGGGATGGGTTTCATCAAAAAAGCCATATTCGGCAGGATTAGCATCAGGATCACTCAGACAAGATCCAGACACGCTATCATTCCCCACAGCAAATTGAACGATATCCACATCTACACAGGCCTCTGTTGGTCTTGTGATGCCAAATAGTGGCGCGGCATCCACTGCACCTGCTAGCCATTGATTGAAATCAAAAAACGTAGCATTGATATCATGATCTTCAGAGAGTTGATCGAGAGCATTTTCTAAGAGATTATTATGTGCCGTGGCGAGAAAGGTCGCGCCACCATTGGCCAATTGAGGATAATTAGTGGCAAAATCAGCCGCAACAGGGGTAAGACTTAAATCAGCTTGGCCGAACACTAAGACGTTTTTTGCCCCGGCCTCTTTTAATGCTTGAACGTTAGCGGTAATATTCCCCACAACGGTATCAACAACCCCACTTAAAACAGCAACGGGGTCGGCGCTGGGATCGGCTAAACCTTGAAATAGATCCTGATTAAAGAAATAGTCATTGGTCCCTGATACCATGATCACTAAATCACGATCAGTAAGAAAGGGGGCTATCCGTTGTACTTGTTGGTTTAATCCAGCGAACCCGGATAATTCGGGGATGACATGGAAATTTCCACTTCCTGAACCGCCAACCGCAACATTGTTGGTGCTGTCATAGGGTGAGCTAAACAGTTCCGGAGATTGAGGAATCAAGCTGTCTAAGTCGTGTAAGTATTCTGTAAAAGTCAGTCCATTGGTAAAACGGCCGTCATTGTACCCTAACTCACTGGGAGGAAAATCCAGGACACCATAATTCTTTAAATTTCCATCATCAGCAATACTATCCCCCACAACAAACAAATTATCATATAAAGGGAAGGGATTGGGCTGAGCTTGAGCTTGTGCAGCCATGGGAGTGAAGCAAGTGGAGATGGTTCCCACCAAGAATAACGTTTTAAATTTCATGAGCATTAATACGGATATTGAAATGATTGCTTAAGAGTTTATCAGTGTTTGTACACAAGATTGGCTCATGGTAATCTGGATTTTCTGGTTTGTCTGTGATCTGTGTCATTGACACAAGAAAAAAAATAAACCTAAAAAGCCGTGAGCGAGGGTTAGCCAGTCCGTTTTGACGGCTGGCAGTCGAGCGAACCGGGGTTTTAACCCCCTGTCTCTGTCTTGGTGCGCGTTCCTTTGCGCCGTACGACGGCGCAGGGTCGCACCGCTATTTATTTTTCTGATTCTCAATATACTTTTTGATGGTTTCAGTAGAAGCAGCACCAGTAGTCGCACAAAAATAACTTGGTGTCCACAAAGGGAGAACTCAATCCCATTGTATCTCCAGCAAGGAGAAGGAGTGAACTACCACACGCTGACGCAAGCGTACAGCGTGGGCTTCCTATCCAACAGATAGCGGTGTAGTGGATTTCTTTCGGCCTCCTCTACCACGTCTTACATCTGGGCAATAGGCTTTATCCCGTGTCCCACAGCTAAACTTGCTTTCAGCTATTTCTCAGATAACTCACTCAACTCTTATCGTTAACTCAGAATGAAGTCATTTATTTTTCAGATAACTCCCCCATACTGACAATAACGAAACAAAGCAATGGAGTTATTCATTATGAAAAGTTTGATTATTACTGGTTTATCTTCTCTACTTTTAGGTAGTTTTTTTACTCCTGTTAACGCCAATGAAGTTATGGCGGTGAACTCAATGATTGAACAAAATTCGATAACTTATCTTTCTCCTGTTAACTTAGTGAGTCATGGAAGAGGGGGAACATTTAGTGAGCAAGGAATTCCTAGTCATATTCGCTTTAGTTTAGGGATTAAATCGGGTAAAATTGACGCTGAATCCTTGGTAAAAGCAGCTATTGAAGCAGGACGTTTATCTTCTGATACCATTAATGATTCTGCTTACTTATCTAGTGTTCAATTTGAATTATCGCGCTTAGATAATGATTAATTTTTAACATCATTTTCCATCACTGTAAGAAACTGTTATAGTTCTAATTTCTATTTCTACTATTTTTTAGGGAACTGAAAATAGTAGTTTTTTTGTAAAAGATTAATTTATCTTTTACATAATTTTTATAATAAAAAAGAGTTCTTAAGACTGCTTTTGCATAAGTTTCCAAAGTATTGTATGATCGTAAATCATCATTTTTTTAGAAGCACTTATTTAGAAATGGCAAAATAAGTTGGATTTTATCCTAATCCAAAATTATACTTCTATTCTGTCGAGAGTTGATTGGAACTATGTAAAGAATATCCGCTTAGCTTTATTTTCTATATCGGTTAACTCGTTGACTAATAATTGATTTTGATCTTAGGATTATTCAATAATAAACTATTTTAACTCATGACCCAATACCTAATTAAACGCCTATTAATCGCTATTCCCACCCTAATTGCTATTAGTTTAGTCCTTTTTGCTATTTTAGCATTAGCCCCAGGTGATCCCTTAGGAGAATTCGCATCTAACCCATCAATAACCGAAGAAGTTAGGGAGAATATTCGCAAAACGTTGGGACTCGATCAACCGATTTATATTCGTTATATTAAATGGTTTTTTGCTTTTATTAGAGGAGATTTAGGCTACTCTTTTACCAGCAGAAGTCCCGTTTTAGACTTAATTTTACAACGTCTGCCCACAACATTATGGGTAGTAGGAACCGCTTATCTATTGAGTATTTTAATCGCCTTTCCGTTAGGGATTATTTCTGCTATAAAACGCTATTCTTTCTTAGACCAAATCCTGACAACTTTTGCCTTTTTAGGTTATTCCTTACCGACTTTTTTGACAGGATTATTATTGATTGTTATTTTTAGTGTTCAATTAAACTGGTTTCCTTTTATTTATAACAGCACCCTAGAAGTCACTAATTTTTCTACTTTTATCGAACAACTCAAACAGTCTATCATGCCCATTACCGTGTTAGCCTTATATCAATCTGCTGTGTTAATGCGCTTCATTCGTTCAGCTATTTTAGATGAATTAAACCACGATTATGTTCGCACCGCACAAGCCAAAGGATTGAGCAATTTTGCCATCATCAAAAACCATATTATCCGTAATGCTTTGATTCCTGTGGTAACATTAATTGCCCTCGATATTCCCACTATTTTTACGGGGGCATTAGTCACAGAACAAATATTTAGAGTACCCGGAATAGGGGCATTATTAATCGATTCAATTTACCGTAGTGATACCCCCGTGGTGATGGCTATTACCTTTATTTATGGTATTTTAATTGTTATTTTTAATGTGATTGCTGATATCACTTATGGCTTGCTCGATCCTAGAGTCAGATATTAAGGAATATTTAAAGTCGGCCTAAACGTAAAGAAATTTATCAAAACCTGTGAATTCTCAGTCATTTCTTTCAATAATGTAGATAGGACAGTAAAGGAGCCGATCCCAATATGAATGCTTTATCTAATAATCGTTGGAAGTTTCTTAGCTGGACAACCGTTGTCATGTTTGCTCTTGGTTTTTGGCTAAGCAGTAGTCTTATTCTTGATTGTGTTGTGATTCCTGGGTTATCCTTATCAGGAATGATGAATGAGGGCGGTTTTGCCAGTGCGGGATTTATTATTTTTGGATTATTCAACCGCATTGAATTAGTTTGTGCAGCCCTTGTTTTAACGGGATTTTTAATTTTCCGTCGCCATCATCTTCTTATTCATCTTCAGGAACGTTGGTCAATTATTTTAGCCAGTGTTTTGCTTGGTATTGCTTTGATTTACACTTATTTCTTAACCCCAGAATTAAGTGCCTTTGGCTTAGAAATTAATCCCTTTGCAGCCACTGATACCATGCCATCTGCTATGATTTCTCTACATTGGAGTTATTGGGTATTAGAAGTGGTTAAGTTTGCGATCGGTGTTACTTTATTACGCTGGTGTTATCGTGATTCTTGTGAATTAAAGTAGATTGA
>JAAUYB010069332.1_pt1 | contig 28672 bp, 15 predicted proteins | sample 7278071 | NCBI WGS metagenome assembly JAAUYB01 (sample SAMN14350121, study PRJNA611818) | marine sediment metagenome | isolation source: surface marine sediment (1.8m) | place: French Polynesia: Moorea | collected 2018-08 | reverse complement strand
TCAGCCGCGGATCGCGCCCGACCCCGCCCCCCAGGGCGGGCGCGATGCGTTGAAACGTCTGCGGTTGTTGCGACGTTCGGGCTCAGAAGCGGTCACTCTACAAGTTGAAAGGCGCCCACCCTCGGGGCCGGGCGCGGTCCTTTCGCCGAGCGGTTGCCTCAAGGTCGTTCACGGCGCCATCTGCCCAGCCGCGGATGTCCTGCGTCACCGGCTCACCGGCTGGTCGAGCAGCTCTTCCAGCGTGTCGATCAGGTCGCGGATGGCCGGGTTGTCGGGTCCAGGGGTGAGCGTTTCGGCGGCGCGCCTGGCCTGGGCTTCCTGGGCCTGGGGGTCGGCGAGCGCAACCAGAGCTGTAGCAAGGGCGTCGGCGTCGGCGACCGGCGTGGCGGCGTCGACGGAGGCCAGCGTGGCGTAGCTTTCAGCGAAATTGGCGGTGTCGGGGCCGTGCAGGATGGCGGAGCGGGCTTGGGCGGGCTCGAACGGCGTGTGGCCGCCCTTCGCCACCAGCGAACCGCCGACGAAGGTGACCCCGGCCAGGGCGTACCAAAGCGGCATCTCGCCCAGCGTGTCGGCGAGGTAGATGACGGTGTCCGGGCCCGGCGCCGGACCGGCGCTGCGCTGCGCCCAGGGCAGGCCCGTGCGGGCGAGAAGGCGGGCGATCTCTGCGCCGCGGACGGGATGGCGCGGGGCGAGGATCAGCTTCAGCGCCGGCCGCGACGTGCGGGCGCGCAGGAAACCCTCCAGCACGATCGCCTCCTCGCCGTCGTGGGTGGAGGCGGCCAGCAGCGTGTCGGGTCGGTGGAAGACGGGCTTGAGCCGCGCAAGCTCATCAGGATCGGGATCGGCCAGGGAGACGGCGGATTTGAGCGTGGCGGTGGGACCGAGCCGGTCCGGTGGCAGGCCGAGCGCCAAGAACCGGTCTGCCGAGGTTGCGTCCTGCGCAGTCAGGCGCCGGACTCCGCCCAAGAGCTGGCGGGCGAGGCCGGGGACACGGGACCAGGCGCGGTGGCTCTTGGCCGACATCCGGGCGCCGACGACCAAGACCGGCTCGCTGGCGGTGGCGAGGCGATTGGGCCAGAGCTCGTTTTCCAGCACGATCTGCACCGCCGGGCGCCAGGCGGCGCGGAACCGACGCAGCGCGGCGCGGGTGTCGACCGGGGCAAGCCGGGCGGCGGTGTCGTCGAGTCGCCATGCGGCGGCGAGGGCGCGGCCGGTTGTGGTGTTGGCAGTGATCACCAGCGGACGGGCCGGGAACGCGGCGCGGAGCGCATCGACCAGCGGGCGTGCCGAGGTCAGCTCACCGTTGCTGGCGCCGTGGAGCCAGATTGCGTCGGGGCGGGCCTCGGCCTGGTGCCCGAGGCGTTGGCGCAGATCGGCCCGGGTCTCGACCCCGCGCAGGACTCGGATCGCAAGGACAAGCAGCACGACCGGCGCGACAAGCGTGAGGATCGCGCGATAAAGACCCATCGACCTCGCCCCGGATTGCCGCCTTGGGCCAGGGTAGGCGCGGTCCGGCGGCGGCGCAAGGCGGCGGCGTCGGAGGGCGCTTTGGCACGGTCCGGCCGGGGCGCTGTACGGCGGCGTCGCTTTGTTTCGGTCAGACGTGCTCGCGCGCCGCGTTGAGTTTTTGGGACGAGAAGAAGACCAGCGGATGGGTCCCGGCGGGACTGCCTGGGCGGCCGGGGGCTGTCAGGTGAGCGCGCTGACGAGGCTCGGCGAGAGCAGCTTGGAGCGGCGCAGGTCGTTGACCGGGTAATCCTCGTCGGCGACGAGTTGGTCGACCGAGAAGTCGGGCTCGAGCTTCTGCAGCCGCCGCACGATGTCGAGCGCCTGGGCCATTTGCCCGGAATGGGCGTAAAGCGCGATCAGGTAGCGCAGGGGCGGGTGGAACGAGGGCGACATGGCGGCCGATTTGCGCGCCCAGATAATCGCCTCGCGGATCTGGCCGATGGTGGTGGCGGTGACGGCGCAGCCCATGTCGAACCAATGGCCGAAGGGGGTGTTGCCGGCGATGTGGCGCGCCTTGATCTGGGCGCGGTTCGCCAGTTCGGCATGGCCGTGATAGAGCCCCGCCATGCTCATGCAATCCCAGGCGAAAGGATTGGCCGGGTTCGCTTTGAGGCTGCGCTCGGCATATTCCAGGCCGGCGGTGTTGTCCGACCGCAGGACAAGGGCGGCATTCGCGGCGGCGGCCAACACCATGGAATTCATTGGCTCGAGTTCCAGCGCCTGCTGGCTCATCTCGTTGGCTTCCTCGACATAATCGTCGGGTAGGCCGGAATGGCGCTCGATCAGCATGACGATGCGCAGCAGCACCCGCCAGGCGAGGTAGACGGCGCGCGGGTGCAGATCGAAGGCGGTGGCCAGCATTGCGTCGGCGTCGACCTGTTCGGATTTCTCCATCGAGAACAGTTTGCGCACCGCGATCCGGGTCAGCACCGCAGCGTCGAGGCTGCCGGTTCCGAGCCGGGCGGCGGAATAGAGCGCCTCTGAGACATTCTCGGAGGCTTCGTTGACCAACCGCAAGACGTCGTCGTGGTAGAGCGGCTGGGCGCCGTTGATCATCACCAGTTCCGAGCCGGACCAAAGGTTATGGCCTTGGGCACCTTGCTGCATCGACACGCTGAGGCCGGCATGCCCCTTCGACATGCTGGCGCTGGTGCGCAAAACGAAGTCGAGCTCTGACGGTTTGCTGCTTTCGTCCTTGATGATCTGCACGCTGATCTGCTCGCTCAGCGTCAGAGCGACGCTGTCGGAGAACTGCTCGGCGAAGAAGCTCTCCATGCCGCGCGTCTGCGCGGCGTTGTTGATCACCAAAAGGCGCCGTTGCTGCAGGCTTTTCGGCAGGCCGTGGCGGTCGCCGTGATCCGGAATTGGTGTGCCGGAATGACGGCTGCGCTCGACCCTGAGCCAATCCTGGAAGTTCGGATCCTGGACGTCGATGCCTTCGAGGAATTCGCCCCCGCCATCGGTGTCGACGGTGACCCGCGCCGGGTCGAAGCCGACGTTCTTGCGGTCAGCCAGCAGGCAATCGGCGCGATCGCCGAGCGACTTGCGTAGCTCGGTCAGGACCTGGCGCAGGCTGGCGGCGGCCTGCTGGCGGCCGCGATCGCTCCAGAGTTTGGCCTGCAGCCAGGCGCGCGAGCGGCTGAGATTCTGTCCAGTGGCCAACAACGCCACCGCCCCCTGCGCCTTCGACGAGCGCGGGGCGCAGTCGGTCCCGTCCGGCGCAACCAGGCGCAGTGGACCGCAAAGCTCTATCTTCAAGCCATCGTCCATCCAGACCCAAACCACGATTTCAGCAACATGCACAACCAGCAGCAGAACGGCGTGCAAACCCACCCATTCGTCCCCGTGAAATTATCGTCAATTGGGGGGATTTGTCCACGTTGGACTCGCGCGGGCGCCGAGGCTCCTCGAAACCTAGGCCTGGGAGCATCAATCAAGTGATCAAGGGAGGGTGTTATGGCCACGTCCGGCAAGATGGGCAAAATGGGCAAGATGGGGAAAATGGGCAAGATGGGCAAGATGGGGAAGATGGGCGCCGACGACGACCCGCCCCATGCCGGAGGCCCCTCGTCCACGCTGATGAACGACGCGCTGGTGTCGACCCGCGACGGGGTGGTGGGCTACTGGGACGGCGCGCCGGGCTACACGCCAGCGTTTCCGTTCAGCGACAAGCCCGACGATATCCTTTATCTGCAATACGACATCCGCGGCCGGTTGCTGGACCATGCGCTGCATTCCAGCGTGGCGGTGCACGGCACCTCGGCGGAGGCGCGCGACAACGGCTCGGCGGTGCTGGGCGCGGCCGAGTTTCACGGCTCGGGCAACCACATCCTGACCATCCACCAGCCGCCGCAGGCGCATTTCGAGACGCAGCTGAAATACCTGCGCACCTATGCCGATCTGCGCGCCGACCGGCTGTCGGAGATCAACATCCAGCTCGGCGACGGCATGTCGTTTTACGGCTCGCTGGGCTATCTCGACCCGCAGCGGCGGGCGCGGACCACGGATCTGTTGGACGCGGTCGAGCGGCTGGCGGTGTTCGTCGAGATGCAGGTCAAGCACATGTGCCGGTCGCCGCGGCCGATCGACTACGCCATCGAAGTGCAGCCGATGATCCAGACCCCGGATCATTCGGCCTTCCCCTCGGGGCATTCGACCGAAAGTTTCGCGGTGGCCACCGTGATGCACCGGCTGATGAACAAGACCTCGGCGCATGCGGGCGTGCAGAAGCAGGCGCATCCGTTCCGGATCGCCGAGCGCATGGCGGTGAACCGCACCGTGGCGGGCGTGCATTTCCCCTGCGACAGCGCCGCCGGCGCGCTGCTCGGCTGCGCCATCGGCGAGCATGTCTACGCGCTGGCCATGGGCCGAAAGCTGAAGCGGATGCCGAACGACTTTCTTGCCGAGAGCAACAACGCGACATTCCAGGACCACGAGGATTTCTCGCTGGACTGGCTCAAGACGGTCACTGCCGAGCCTCAGGACGAACCCCTGGGCTCGATCGGTAGGACCATCATCAGTACGGCCTGGACGCTGGCCGAGGACGAGTGGCCCTGATCCGCGCGTCCGGGATTAGGGTATTGGTTTAGGGGTAGCGCCTGCGTAGCGGGCGCTGCTCTGCTTTTGGGGGGTCGGGCAGGACGCCGGCGCCGAGCCGCGGGTCGGGGGCGGGGAACATGCCCTGGCCCAAGAGGCCCTGCAGGATGTCGGCGCGGCTGGCGGCGGGGTTTGCGGTCAGGATGTCGACGATGCCACGGGTGACCTGCGGCGCCGCGGCGCTGGTGCCCGACACCGCCGAGACCGAACCGGAGTAAGTGCCTGCGGCCAGAACGCCGTAGAGCCCGCGGCCCTCTTCGCTGATCGCCGCCAACGCCGGGTCGCGGGCGCCGGGGTCGCGGGTCGGACCGGCGGAGGTGTACCAGGTGGGCTCGCGCAGGTCCGGGTCGTCATTGTCGTAGCTGTTGTCGTCGGGGTAGGCGCCGCCGACGGCGAAGATGTGATCGCTGGCCGAGGTGGCGAAGGCCGACATCGTGCCCGCGCGCTGCACCGCCGAGGCGGGACCGGGAGCGTCCCAGCTTTTCAGCACCGGATCGACGGCGGCGACGCCTTGATCGTCGAGATAGGACTGCCGGCCGTAGATTGGGTAGCCCGAGGGCGTATCGTCGCGCTGGACGTCGACCCACAGCGTCAGAGCGATCTCGTCCGGGCCCGGCGCGGTGTTGGCGACGGCGATGCGGTAGGCGCCGGCCGGGGTGCGGGCGCGGCCGTCGAAGGCGATGGTGGGCCCGAGCGCCACGGTAACCAGCACCATGCCCGAGGTGGCCGGCGCGGGCTGGACGTAGATCGCGCCCAGCGTCGTGCCGTCCTTGGTCCACTCGTGCACGCTGGCGCCGCCCGCAGCGGGGACGGCGACCGTCACCGACGCCCCGTCGGGCGGCGTCAGGGTCAGCGTGAACGGGCTGCCCTGGGGCGCGCGCAGTTCGAGAAAGCTGACGCTCTGGTCGGCGGGGATCACGCACCAGTCGAAGGCGGCGGTTTCGCCGAACGGCACTGTGACGCCACCGGTCAGCTGGTCGCGATAGTTGTTGCCGGCGGGCACGACGACCTTGGTGGTCAGGCCTTCGGCGTTGCGGGCATCCACCAGCCGGGCGATCTCGCGCTCTAGAAACCCTTGGCCGTTCTTCGGGCCGGCGCTGATGCCGTAGGAGAAGTTGATCACCACCGAGACCCGCACCGCACCGTTGCCGCGGGGATCGGGCCAGGTGTCGGCCCAGTGCAGGATCCGGTGCACGGCCTGCAGCACGTAGCTGGCGAGGTGGCCGCCTGAGGTGTCGAGGGTCGCGAGCGGCGGCACCTCGACGGCGACGAGCGGGCGCGCGGCGGTCTCGACGGTGTCGATTGGCCGTCCGCCGGCGAGGTCCATCACGTGGGTGCCGTGGGTGTCGAGCGGGCCGATCGGGCGGCGATAGCCCGGCTCGGCGAAGCGCCCAGCTTTGGTGCCACGGGCATTGGCCTCGGCCGCTGCGCGCAGGGCGCGGTAAAAGCTGTCCTCGCTTGGCGCCTGGGCCAGCAGCCCATCGATCTGGGCGGCGTCGAATTCCTGGCCGATGGCGACGGTGGTGGCGCCGGTCGGCCCGGTGTCGAAGGCCTCGAGCGCCTGCATCCAGAACCGCGCGACCCGGGTCGTGGTCGGGCTGGCGCGGAACCGGTCGTTGGCGATGGCGATGGAATCGTCGATCACCGCGGTCAGCACGATCTCGGGTCTGGCGGGGTTTTCCTGGGGCGCGGTGGCGGGGCCGCCGGGCGGATTGGTGACGACGAAGGCCTCGGGGATGGCGGTGCCGACATGCAGCACGTCGTAGAGCGGCGCGCCGGCCGTGGAGGTCAGCGGGTCATACGACGCGCGCTCGGGCCGGTAGAGGAACAGGTACTGCAGCGGGTCGGGATCGTCCCCGGCGGCCTCGTGGGCAATCAGCCGCTTGAGGTTGCGCTGGCTGTCGGAGCCCATCGCGATGTCGGTGGGCGCCGCGGTCAAGAGATCGAGCAGCGCCTGGGCATGGGCCGAATAGCCGCCGCCGGATTGGGTCAGGCGCACATAGACCGGCTGCCAGAGCTGCAATTCGGGGATCTGCGGCCCGCTTGGCCGGGTCGCGAATTCCCAATCTTCGTAGACGTCGACGATCTCCGCCGAGGTGCCTTTGAATGAATTCGTCCGCTCCGCCCAAGGCATGGCAAGCCTCCCCGTTGTTGTCCACCCGGGCCCAAGGTGCCGCCGATCCCGCGAACGGGCCAGTGGGCGGCGGTGGTTTCACGATGAATTCACGCGATTTCGGCGTGAGGTGGCTTGGGTAAGTGCTGGCGGTGATGTGGATCATGCGAAGGCGTTGGGTTGGCGCCATGCAATGGCATCGCGGGAGCGGATCGTGCGGGTGTCGGGCCGTTGCCTTGGCCTTGTGCGGACATTCGTCACAAGGACCCGGAAGGCCGTGCGCCGGGCCTTGCCGAATGGCTTCTCACCGGCCCAGAAGCAGCGTCGATGCGGATTGCTGATCTGAAGAAACACGCCGCTGCGGCTCTCAGTATTTGGGTCGCAAACCAAGTGCTGCGATATTGACCGTGCCGCCCAAGGCCATAGGCTGCGCTCGGCGCGCCAAATCACCGGCGCCGATGGGCGGAGAATGCGAATGAACGTCATTGCAAATCACTTGCCGACGGCAGAGTTGCAGCGGCTCGACGCAGCCCACCACCTGCATCCCTTCACCGCCGGAGCCGAGCTGAAAGCCAAAGGTGCGCGGGTCATCACGCGGGCAGAGGGCGTGTTCCTGACCGACAGCGACGGCAACAAGATGCTCGACGCCATGGCCGGGCTCTGGTGCGTCAACATCGGCTACGGGCGCAGGGAACTCGCCGATGCGGCCCATGCTCAGATGCTGCAGCTGCCCTATTACAATACCTTCTTCCAAACCACGCATGTGCCCGCCATAGCGCTGGCCAAGCGGCTGGCGGACCTCGCCCCGGGCGACCTGCATCACGTGTTTTTCGCGGGTTCTGGATCCGAGGCCAACGATACCAATATCCGCCTCGTCCGGCACTATTGGGCGGCGATGGGCAAGCCCGACAAACGGGTCATCATCTCGCGGCACAACGCCTATCACGGCTCGACCATGGGCGGGGCGTCGCTGGGCGGAATGGAGCCGATGCATGCCCAGGGCGGCCTGCCGCTGCCAGAGATCGAGCATATCGGCCAGCCGCACTGGTATGGCGAAGGGGGTGACATGAGCCCCGAGGAATTCGGGCTTTTGCGCGCGCGGGAGCTGGAGAACGTGATCGCCCATCTTGGCGAAGACCGGGTGGCGGCGTTCATCGCCGAGCCGATTCAGGGGGCCGGCGGGGTGATCATCCCGCCGGACTCGTACTGGCCCGAGGTGCAGCGCATCTGCGACGCGCACGAAATCCTGCTGATCGCCGACGAGGTGATTACCGGATTCGGCCGCACCGGGTATTGGTTCGGCAGCCAGGCGTTGAACATCCGGCCGGACATCATGACCATCGCTAAGGGCGTGACCTCGGGCTACCAGCCGCTGGGTGGCTCGATCGTGTCGGATGCGGTGGCCGAGGTGGTCAGCGAGGCTGGCGACTTCAACCACGGCTACACCTATTCCGGCCACCCGGTAGCGGCGGCGGTGGCGCTGGAAAACTTGCGGATCATCGAGGAAGAGGGCGTGCTTGCCCATGTCCGCGAAGTGGCGGCGCCGTATCTGGCAGAGAAATGGGCGATGCTGGCCGACCACCCGATGGTGGGCGAGGCGAAGAGCTACGGCATGCTGGGCGGCCTGCAGTTGACGCCAAACAAAACGGTCCGGGCGCCGTTCGCGGCACCGGTTGGCACCGTCGGCCTGCGCTGTCGCGAGACCTGTTTCAAGAACGGCCTGGTGATGCGCCATGTGGGCGACCGAATGATCATCTCTCCGCCATTGGTGATTACGCGCGAAGAGATCGATCTGCTGTTGGACCGCGCTTGGGCCTCGATCGACGAGACCTATCGCGGCGTATTGGGCGACGGATTGTTCGAGGCGGCGTAACGAAGCGCGAAGTTGCCCCGTGTGATTTCCGCATCCGATCCCAAGCGTCCCCGTGAATCCTGTTGCGTGTGCTGGGGCGGTTTGGACACACTTGGGGCACGTGGCCCCGGGGTGCAGCCCCACGCGGGTCGACGACACCACACGGCGAGAAACGACGACATGGCGCCTACCGAAAGCACTTGCCCGATGCCAATCCGCCCGACCCAAGCGCTCGAGGCCGCACGATGAATGGACGGCCGAATTTCCTCTACTTCATCACCGACCAGCAGCGCGCTGACTGGTTGGGCTGCTATGGCCATCCGGTGGTGAAGACCCCGAATATCGATGCCATCGCGGCCAAGGGCACACGGTTCGACGACCTGCACGTCGCGATGCCGGTCTGCATGCCGAACCGCGCCAGTCTGATGACGGGACGTATGCCCAGCGTGCACGGCCTTCGGTATAACGGCTGCCAATTGTCGCGCGACGCCGTCACATTCGTCGACGTGCTGGCTGCGGCCGGCTACGACACTGCCGCGATCGGCAAGAGCCATTTGCAGGAGTTTACCGGCCAGCCGTCCTGGCATGCGCGCCACAACCACCTGCCGGGCCGGCTGATCGAAGAGGCCTGGCGATCCGGCCCGGCGCCGTCCGAAGAGGACGCCGAGAACTACGCTGCCACCGACCGCTACGTGATCGAGACCCCATATTACGGGTTTCGGCATGTCGACATGGTCACCCGCCACGGCGACACCTGCGGCGGCCATTACGAACAGTGGTTCCGCGAGGCGGCGCCCGACTGGCGGGCTCTGCGTGACCGCGACAACGAACTGCCGCACAACTACAGCTGCCCGCAGGCCTACCGCACGCCGATCCCCGAAGCGCTCTACCCGACGGCCTGGGTCGCCGACCGTGCCATCGACTATCTGACCGACCCTGCGCGTGCCGAGGCGCCGTTCTTCGCCTTCGTGTCGTTCCCGGACCCGCACCACCCGTTCAATCCGCCGGGCAGATACTGGGACATGTACTCGCCAGAAGACTTCGAATTGCCCTTGCCCTACGAGGCGCATCGCAACCCGCCGCCGCCGTTGCGGTGGTTGCACGACAATTTCCATGGTGCGCAGGAGCAAATGACCAAACAGACCGCGATCTACGCCGGGGAGCAAGCGTTGAAAGAGGCGATGGCATTGACCGCCGGCATGATCACGATGATCGACGACCATGTGGGCCGGGTTGTCGCAGCGCTACGGGCGGCGGGGCTCTACGACGACACGGTGATCTGCTTCAATTCGGACCATGGCGACTATCTCGGTGATTTCAATCTGCTCTTGAAGGGTCTGCTGCCGGTCCGCGGTCTGACCCGAGTGCCGATGATCTGGTCGGATCCGCGCGGCCGCCGGGCCGGATCCTCGGACGCGCTGGCCTCGACCATCGACATCCCGGCCACGATCCTCGATCGAGCCGGGCAGATGCCGTTTTACGGCATCCAGGGGCGGTCACTTCTGCCGACGATCGAGACCGGCGCCGGACACCGCGACGAGATCTTGATCGAATTCAACGACAGCGCCCCGAAATTCGGCTTCGCCGCGCCCGCCCGGGTCCGCACGTTGCGCACCTCCGACTGGCGGTTGTCGCTTTATGCCGGGCAGGACTGGGGCGAGCTTTATCATGTTGCCCGCGACCCTGGCGAGACGCAGAACCTTTGGGACGATCCCGCCCATGGCGATACGCGCGCGCGGCTGACCGAACGGTTGGCCCATCACCTGACCGCTCAGATGGACGAAAGCCCGCGCGCCCATCTTGTCGCCTGAGCGGTACGCACAGTCAGGGTGCTAGCTCACGCCTTTTTGGTGAACTGAGGCGGCAATTTGCTGTAGAGATGGTTGACGACGAAATACTCCGCCTCCAACAGCTTTTTGCTCATCGTGCCGAGTTCGTGCTCTTTGTTGAAGAACTCGATGGTCGACGGCAGCGGCAGACTGGGCGGCTCGAAGACATACCGCGAATAGAAGCCTCTGTATTGCGGGCCGACCATGTCGCGCAGGACCTTCAGCACGCCATTCGGGCCGCCAGTCGCCGCGCCCTTCGGCTCGGGGCGATAGGCGATGTTGACGAATTGAATGTCGGTCGTCGTCGACTGCGCGTCCAGGACTTGGCGCGCCATTTCAGAATGGAGATGCTGAGGGATGAACATCGTCTCAGTGACCTTTCGCCATTTGAGGTGTGTTGCAATCTATGAATTTTCTGACGCCTTGCAGGCTTTGCATGATCACTTGATGCATATCCAGATACTGATACGTGCCGCAGCGACCGATGAAATGCAATCGATGCGCAAGTTTTTCGGCTTCGGCCTGATACTTGCGATAGACCTCGACATAACGACCGTCCGAGGTCTTGACCGGATAGTACCGCTCGTAGTCGTTGTCTTCGTACGAGCACGGCTCTTCGACCGTGCGGACATATCGCCCCGGCGCCACTCGATGCGCTGGGATGTTGTGCCAATGTGTCTCGCGGGTGAACTTCGACCTGTCAGTGTAGTTGATCGTGACATGGCCCTGCGACCGATCCTCATCCGTCATGTGGTGGTGGAATCGGATCGAGCGGTAGGGCAATGGGCCGAAGGCATAGTCGAAATACTCGTCGATCGCCATACTATTGAAAACATGATCAAATTTCGACTCCATCGCCTTGTCGAAGCGCGTGTTCAACCTGACCGAGATGTTGCGGTGGTCGAGGATCGCCTCGAACACGGCGGTATAGCCATTTGCCGGCATCGCCTGAAACGTGTCGCCGGGGAAATAGCGGTCCTCGTCGTCGGTACGGATCTTCACCCGACGCACGACATCGGCGGACATATCGCTGAGCGAGATGCCCCACATCTTCTCGGTATAGCGTTCGAAGAAAAGCTCGGTCAGTTGATCGCCGATCTGGCTGATCAGATAGGTTCGGGCATCCTTGGCCTTGGCCGCTGCGTCCATGTTCTGAGGCAGCGTCTCGGGTCCTTCGCCCATCACATGCAGGACGGTCTCGCGGTTGACCGGGAACGGCACCAGATCGCCGCTCTCCAACCGGGCCCGGACCTTGTGCACGTAGGGCTCCCAATCGGTGAAACGGCTGAGCCACTTCACCACGCGTTCGTTCGAGGTGTGGAACAGATGCGGCCCGTATTTGTGAATTCGGACGCCGTCCACCAGGTGGTCGTAGGCGTTTCCGGCGATATGATCCCGGCGGTCGATCACGGTCACGTCGTGGCCGGTTTCGGCCAACTCCCGGGCGTAAACCGCGCCGCTAAAGCCTGCTCCTACTACAAGAATTTTCATTTACTCAATCCAATCACTTCGCAATTTCCCGCTAGAACAACCTCCCTGACGAGTCAACAAGAGCACCGTTCCGAAGTTCGGGCTTGGAAGGCACTGTGACCCGGGCATTGCCGATCGCTTCGGCCGCGGCGGTCACGGTGTTCGGACCCGCGCGGCCGAGGCCGCGGGCAATGAAGCTGGAGACCCCGGAAGCCTGGGTGCCGCGTCGTAGGCAAACGCTTCACCGCAGGTACAGGCAACCTTGATCCATCGGTGTTTGCGGCATTTCTATATAGGGGCTGCGGAGGAATTTGAGCATGAGAATGGCGGGGCGGATTACAGTCGACGAACACCCACGCCGCGGCCGCATGACGCGAGCCGGTCGTTGGGCGGCACCATAGTCGGTCATGTTGCGGAGGCCCAAGTCGTGGAACGGCGTGCGTTGCCGACGCTTTACAGGCGGACGTTCGGCACCAGCAGCGATCAGATCACCTACGACCCAACTGCCCGAAATGCGGGCAATTGCACAAAATCTGGCGGATTTGCGGACGTTGGAACCGACCCATTCCGAGGGCGCGACCGCGACGGAGTCCAGCGCGGTCAATTGAACGGCGACGGTGCGAGGGGGCTGGATCCTGACGCTGGCCAAGTCCGGAATCGCTTGTTAGCCTCGCTCCCGAGCTGTTCGTACAGAGCATTGGAGGCGACCAAAAAAACCACGACAGACCAGTTGGAAAACCGCGATGTTTGCCTGCGGAAGTCTGGTGTCATGCATTTACTGCTCGTGCTCTCAATATCGTTAGTGCGTTCAATGCCTCGCCAAAACTGAAACCCTGATACGACTGAGTGTGAAGAGGCCGATGAACGACGACGACGAGTTGGAATACTTCGACAGAGTTCGCGAACAGCTGCGGTATTGGCCTTACACGCTGCACCAAATCGAAGACACGCTTGATATTGGCCTGATCGAAGGCCGAGCGAAGCAAGTCCTGTTTCAAGCGATCAACTCGCACAATCTGGTGGCCTTTGCCGGTTCCGGATTGTCGATGAGCTATGGCCGTCTGGGGTGGCGCGAATGGGCGACCGAGCAGCAGCGTGTGGTCGGCCGTAATGCGCGTGCGTTTTGCGAACTGGCGGAGGTCGGCGGAAAGCTGATCGAGGCGCTTATGCACTGCACGTCGCATAGGGCCGACCTCTCGCGGAGCGATCTGGATGAGAAAACCAAGGCGGCTGTCGAAGAGATCCGACGGCGTATAGGCGATTGCGAAACGCCAAGGAATCGAAACAGGATCCAAAAACACCGTCACAATGCCTGGCAATGGCTCCGCACGCGGGGCCGCGCTGTCGAGGATGCAAGGCGCCAAATCGAACGATTGGCAGATACGTTCAAGCTGGCCAAAGACGGCGATGGAGTCTTTCCAGGCGGGGAGGAGTTGCCGGTCAAGTTCGAGATCGCGCAACAGCTGCATCGTCAGCTGCGCAAGCACGGTGGATTATTCGTCGACGAGGAGGCCCTGGACACCAAGGCCAAAGACGCGGTTAAGGCGGCCTGGCCCGGAGCGCTGATGACACGAGAAAGCGCCGCGCCGACCTATGCGCTTCGCCTGCTCAAACGCGTCGTCGGGCGGCACTGGGCCAAGATCACTCCATACAATGATTTTCAAGAAAAGTGGCAGGAATTTCATTCGCTTATGTCGCGGTCGGAAGCAGGCCGCAGCTTCGAGGGGTTGGCCAAGACACTGCTCGTCGACGAATGCCCGCATGCGATGCTGCTGCTACGCCGGGGACTGCTGAAGAACATCGACATCGATCCCGAAGAGGGCGAAAACCCGTCGCCGGAGCTTGAAACCGCCCGCAAACATGCGGTTGCGCTGGAGCGGGCATTGGATCTCTTCAACGAAGAGAACCTCAAGCGCGATCTCGACGGCATCCGCGAACGGCCCCGCCGATACAGGGTCTTGACTCCGTTCAAATTCGACAAGTTCGAAAAGATCAGGAACTCTGCGGACGCAAAAAAGGGCCCAAACGCAGGGCTTTGGGGTGGGTTCACCGGACGGTTGGAAACCCGGCTGGATGATTACCAAAAAAGATGGGAGCGGGCGGGCGACAAGCGCATCTATCTGACGCCGATGTCGCGTTTTTTGGTGCCTCTTTACCTGTCGCTCTGCGACGATCCCTTCAAGGCGCTCGCCGCGACCAAGGGAAAGATCAGGACCTCAGAGTTCTTTGCCGAACCCAAGAAAGAGGACTTCAGCTCGCGTCGCTCAATCATCGCCGATCGCTTCGATCCGCTACCCAAGGCGGTGTTGGGTCTTGGGATCGATCGCTACATCACAACCAATTACGATTTTGAAATCGAACGGTTTTTTCAGGATCGCGGATATCGGAACTTCCCGCCGGGCGAAAACACTCAAGATCCCTTGGATGGACCACAGCCAGAGCGGAGCCCGGACGACTTCCGCAGCGACGGGATCGGCGGCGTGCTGCGCGATTACACGTTCGAGCGCGAGACCGCCGCCGATCTGACCGCATTCATGATCGAGGCCAGCCCGCAGGACGCAGGGGTTTTCCATTTGCACGGCCGGGCCACGGAAAACGATCCCCTGGTGATCACAGAGCGTGACTACATGAAGCTCTACCTCACCCAGGACGAATACCGCGATACCGTGGACGAGGGCATCAACATCGCCTTTTCCGGAGCGCCGCTGCTGTTTCTTGGCCTGGGTATGGGCGAGACCGATCTTTTGCGGCCGTTGCGCCAGTTTATCTCCAACCGCGACCGCACGATTGGGTACACCTCGCTCGCGCTCTTGCCTGCCGATGGTCCGCTTGAGGCACGCACCAAATTCTCGTCAGCGCTCTATCTTCGCTACGGTGTTTACACGATTTTCTACGGCAGCGGCTTCATCAAGATCAAAGGTAAGAAGCGGGGTATCGATTGGCTGCACCGCATCCTCACTTTGATCAAGGCCTTGGGCAAGGAGTTGACAAAATGGGAGGCCGATGAGCGTCCCGAAAAGCGGCGCAATGACAAGATCGCCTTGGACCTTTTTAAGGCGCTACGCGAGGTTGGGGCGGATTTGGCGGATGCGGAGGATGGCTACCCCAAAACCACGTCCGCGCTGGCGGTGCTCTATGGTGGCGAGGAGCTCTACCGAGAAGACAAAGCGGGTCTTCCCGAAATGGACCCAGAGGAGGTGCCGCAAGACCTTCTCGACCGCATGGAGGACAAGAAAAAGTGCCGACTGCGATGCTGTAGATTCTCGCCGACCCGGCCCAGGCGCGGGATGTCCCGGACGCAGCACTACGACGAAGATACGTTCATCAAGGGCAAGCAGTATCTAGGTTTTTTCACCGATTTGCTCGATCAGGTTGTCAAGGCGATCCTGCGATTTGACGATGAGATGCCGCAAGGCAAAGACGATCGCAAGAAAGCGCTCGCCCCATTCAGGATCGCACTTGACGGGCTCCATGGCGCGTTCGTCACCGGTTCTTTGAATGCAAGTTTGGATGGCATTGCCGCCGAGCAGAAATCCTGGTGGAAGAAGTGGCAAGAAAGCCCGCCCCATCGCAAGGCCGCGTTCCAACGGTTGCCGCCGGCAAAGAAGTTCCCGTGGGACCCGAAGGGCCGGGCCTACGCCCATGACGGCAAGGCGATCTTCGTGCGGCACCAGGTGGACAACGTCATCACGCCGACTCCGTCCGACGATGATGGCGTGCCGGACTATGGCGCGGACGTCGTCCAACAGGACGTTCATGGCAACTGGCGGGTGAAGTGGGAATACGCCACGCGGATCCGCGCATTCGACACCTTCATCGCCGCGGCCGAGTCGACACTGCGCGGCTACGGGACCCATTACGATGTCGGGCGGCGGCGGATCATCACCGTGGCCGCCCATCGCGGGCTCGGCAAAGGCACCTTTATGAGCGCCTTTTCTACCCCGCGGGGCCAAGCGCTCTACCGCAACGCGGTATGGCCGAAGAGCGAGAGGGGTGCGGTCACCTTCGTCGCCCAGGTCTTCGTCAATCTCGGTTTCTCGCCGGAAATCGCATCGGTCTACGATATGCTGGCGCATTCACTGGTCGATGCGATCGGCTTCCTTCGTCAGGCGCGGCTTTTAGACCAGGCCAGGGCGATCGTTGCCGCGCTCCGATCCGGGGCGAACGCCAAGGAACTGGCACGCGACCTTGCCGCCGACGGGCAGCAGATCGACCCCGCTCTCGTCCAAGCGATCCTGAGACGCAACACCGCCTTCGCGGATAGCGAATTTGCGCGGATCCTGCGAAAGCCCGATGCCTATCCCGGCCGCGAGCACCTGTCCCGTGACACGTTCGAGCTGTCCTGGGCCGTGGCGATCACGCAGTTGATCGATGGGCCCGAGGGAATGGAGGTGGCACGGCTCCGCGAGCTGTTCCTTGAGGCGCGGCTGAGCGAACTACCGGCGGAGGAAGAACAGCGCGACGCCAAGCGGGAGGAGTACTGGAGTGAGATCGCAAAGCTGGAGGACGACGCGGTTCGCGATCTCTTCCGCGACCGGCTGCAGGTCTTTCACCGGGATGCCCTGCAGGCCGAAATCAACGATCTGTCGCGGCTCAACGGACTGGAATTGCTGTTCCACCGCTTCCGGGATACGTCGCGTGCGCTGTCATCGAAACCGGACGACCCGGTTGCGGCCGAGACGCCGCGGTTCTTGTTCAACCTCTATGCCATAGAGCTGTTGTTCGACGGGTCGCGGCGCGCCAAGAATGGCGAAATCCACCGCTTGCTTGATCTGTTCTTCGGCGAACGGATTGCCGATTGCCCGGTCGACTTCGTCTTCGTTGGCGACGAGAACGGACTTGGGGCGCCTTGGTCTGCCCCGGTGACGGGCGAAAGCCAGGTCAACGCCGGGCAGTTCCGCCTGCGAATGGACCGGGAAAACCTGCCGCCGGGCGGCGAAGAGCAGATCCAGCATCGCCTGAGCGTGGGCCACATCCAACTCGAAGCTCCGGGCCTTATGACTCGGCCGCATGGACCCGAATACCACAAGAACGCGCATTTCGTGCACTTTGCGCGGCCGGTGAATCCGGTGAGTCTGTTGGTCGACAATTTCCGAATGCTGGCCATGGCCTTCTATCTGGTCAACCCACCACCGGTGCCGGAGCTGTCGAAAGACGATGCCAAAGCCAAACTCCGCGGTGCCAAGAAGTTGTTTGCCGAGGCGGTGAGATTGGCGCGGGGCGCTTCGGATAGTCTAATGGGCCATCTCTGGATCCAGAAAGACCTGCCCACCAAGGATCAGCTGCGTGAGGCGCGCGAGTTGGGGCGGCTTTTGACGACGCCGTCGCAACGGACGCTCGACCTGGAAAATCCCGAAATTGCAGGTCAGATCGAGACGGCGCAAAGCGCGATCGACGAGGCCATTGACGAGCTCAAGGAACACGCCAAGCTGTCTGAACTCAAGGATGTGGCAGGCGATCTTGATGCCATCCTGCGTACCCGGCTGCAGCGCACCAACCCCGTCGATGGCCGTGAATGGCACATCATTCGCCACCGTATGGGGGCCAGCCGCATCGCGCTGACCCAATTGCTGGCCGCGTGCGAGCATATCGTCATTCACGCCCCCAACGCCGCCCAAGGCGGCGAGGACGCCCAGTCCTTCATCCGCAGCACGGTTGAAGCGGTTCGCACCGTCGGGCAAAACCGCCGCGACCAGATGGTGCTGACCCGGGTGATCGACCTCTATCAGCGCTATCACAAGATCGGTCACCCGGACCTCGATTCCGAGCTTCATGCAATAATCCTGCGCCATCTTGGTGTCATCGGAACGCCGATATCTTCCGCCGTCCTGGTGCGTCTGCCGGAGTTTCGCCAGTATTTTCAACGCGTCGGAATCGAACCGGACATGAGCCGCCGGCGGTTCCTTGTGCGCGCGTTGACCGTGTTGGCGTATCGTGGATTGGTCTTCCGGCTCGACCCACATCCGCAGGTGATGGTGCTTGGCCAGGATCATGATGATTGGGACGATGACAAGGAATATCGGTACGCGCTGCACCGGATCGTGCAGAACCACGCGATCTCGAAGCTCGACCCGAATATCTTCGACCCGATCAAGAGCAATCTGTTTGCACCCACGGTGTATTCGTCGCTTCCCTCCAGCGGCACGCAGCTGACGCGTGACAGCTACCGGTTCCTCCGCTCGTTGATGATCGGGCTAAGCCAATATCCGGACGTGCCGCAAAACGAGCTTGGCATCGAGCCATGGCTGTTCACCACCCGGTCGCACGCGGTGCGTGCGCAGGCGGTGCGGGCAGCGTTGACACTGGCTCGCTCGACCTTCTCGGTGGCGGTGATCTCGCGCCTCGCAGACCAACGCCCGATAGGAGAGGGGGTCGAAAAGCGCGGCCATCTCGAAACCTACCGTGTCCGGCTGCGCTGGATCGTTCGGATGGCTTGGGAGCTTTTCCAAAAGCCCGAGCCGGTCGACGGGAAGCCAGACTGGTACCGCGAGGACGGCGATTTTGACCAGGTCTGCGCGCTCTATCGTGACGAAATCGTCTGGCTCTACAACGAGCTTGGGGTGATCTCGCTGGTCCAGGGCAGCCTCACCGACGCGCTCGGGTTTCTGCGCCAGGCCTTTGAATTCAATGAACGCATCGAGGGCCGGTCACATGACGGCGCGATCTCGCACCACATCAACCTCAACCACGCCATCGTTCAGATTGAGCGCGGGCGCCTGCCTTCGGCCAGAAACAGGCTGAACCTGATCCGCGAGGCCACCAAGGCGCGCGCTTGGACGCTTCACCACACGGCCAAGGGGTATTTGTGCGTCCTGGACCACATCACTGGGCGCACCGACGAATTGAAAGAGCGGTTTCGCAAGATCACCGACTTTTTCCAAGAGCACCACGATAGCCGGGCCGCCGCGGTGTTCCTTAACCACCGGGGGCGCTTTCTGATCGCCGAGGACCGAGACGAGGCTGCGCGCTGCATCGAGGATGCGCGCGACATGGCCGACACTGGCGGCCACGAAGATCTGCGTCACCATATCGAGCTGTCGCTGATCAAACTCAGGCTTTGGAAGCATCAGCACCAGGTCGAGGAGGCGCCGCCCTTGGCGCATTCGGAGAACCTGCGCGAGCTGACCGCCGTCGAAGCCTATGCCCGCCGCATGGGGATATGGAGCCTACAATGCGACGCGCTGCGCATTCGTGCGGAATTCCTGCTGTTGCAGGGCGAGACGACGACCGCGGGCAAGCTATTGACCCGCTCAATGGCGATCTGCCGCCGCAACACGATGCGCCTGCGGCTGAACAATGCGCTGACGATCTACGCCAAGACACTGTTTCACCGTGGCGATTTGATGAGCGCGCGGCGCATGGCGCGGTTGAGCCTGAACTACGCTAAGGCTCTGAACTACAACCTAGAAACGCCCAGGGTCCAAGAGCTGATGCGACAACTCGACCATGGCGCGTGATCGGGTTGCCGCGTCGAGACAGGGTACGCCGTCCGAATAGGCTAAAGCTCTAGCAATCCGCTTTGCCGGGAGGCGGAAATGGCGGAACCCGTCCGTCGGACGGTGTCACGTTCGCGGATCAGTCTCAGGGGCCGAGCGCGATCCAATTCGTTTGGCGATACGTCTAGCCCCCATGGACTGGCCGTTTCTTCGTAGACCCTCAGGCGTCGGTGGGCGCGCGTTGAGTGCCGGATGCGGGCGTGTGTGATTGCACCGTCCGGGCTAGCCGTTGAAGACGACTTGGTCCCGCCGTTTTGTGGTGGACCATTCGGCGTTGAAACCCTCAGGCGCGGGGTTCCGTTGAAGCTTACGCTCTGGCCGTTTTCCCAAGGTGAACCACGATAGATCCTGAGGGGCCTCGCGCCGATGCGCTGAAGCCAGGTTTGGAATGCCTCAGAGTTGAACCCCGGCCCGTTGCCGCTGCGGACTCGGGGCATGGGAGACGGTTTTCCGCTTGACGCCAATTTCCCGGATACCGAAACCGAGATCAGAAAGTGGCTGCGCAAGAATCCGGCCTCGAAGGCAGGTGGGCCTGAGCATTGCAAAACAACAAAGCCCACCCCATATCATCGTGATTTCTGAGCCTCAAACGAGCCCTAGGTGCGCTATGGCTCTTAGCAATCATCGCTAAGTCGTTGATTTCGCCTGGAGGCGAGTACCGGAATCGAACCGGTGTACACGGATTTGCAATCCGCTGCGTAGCCACTCCGCCAACTCGCCGCCATGCAGGCAGCGGGTGTAGACCATGGGCGGCGGGCAGGCAAGTGGGCAAACCCCGGTGATCCCGACGCGGCCGCGCACGGGGCCGTCTACGGGTCACGTGACGCGATTGCGCCACATGTCGGCGCCGCGGCACCTGGCGCGGCCTCGAATGTTGTCCACAGGGTGAAACTGTGGCAAGACTGCCGCGAACAAAAAGGCCGGAAAGTTCAGTATCATGGCGGATGAAGTTGCCTTGCGCACGATGATGGTCGACACCCAGGTCCGGCCCTCGGATGTGACCAAGTTTCCGATCATCGACGCGATGCTGACTGTGCCGCGCGAGCGGTTCGTGCCGGAAGCGGCCCGGGCGCTTGCGTACATGGACGGAAATATCGACCTCGGCGGCGGCCGGGTCATGGTCGAGCCGCGGACATTGGCCAAAATGCTTGATGCGCTCGACATCGCGCCGGACGAACTGGTGCTCGATCTGGGATGCGGGCTTGGCTACTCCGCGGCGGTGATTGCGCGACTGGCCGAGGCTGTGGTGGCCTTGGAAGAGGATGCCGAGATGGCCGCGGAAGCCGAAAGCCGCCTGGCCGAAGCCGGCGTCGACAATGCCGCAGCGGTCGAGGGAGCGCTGGCGGAAGGCGCGGCCAAGCATGGACCCTACGACGTGATCGTCGTCGATGGAGGCGTCGAGGAAGTGCCGGCGGCCGTGACCGGCCAGCTCAAAGAGGGCGGGCGGATCGCGGCGGTGTTCATGCAAGGCGCGCTTGGCGAGTGTTTTGTCGGGCACAAGCATGAAGGCGCGGTCAACTGGCGTTTTGCGTTCAACGCGGCAGCCCCGGTCTTACCCGGGTTCGCGCGACAAACCCAATTCGTTCTGTGAGTTTCGATGGCAATTGCGCGGTATAGGGTCATGGGTGGCATGCGGAAATCGTCGATACGTGGGACGGTGCGTCAGGTGGCGCTGGCAGGTGCGCTGGCCGTCGGCGGAGCGGTGGCGGCGGTGCCGGTGCGGGCCGAGACCCTGACCGACGCGCTGATCTCGGCCTACCGTCATTCCAACCTCTTGGACCAGAACCGCGCATTGCTACGGGCCGCCGACGAAAGCGTCGCACAGGCCGTTGCCCGTTTGCGCCCGGTGATCAATTTCATCGCCACCGCCGGATATGCCGATCCCCGGCCGATATCCGACAACTACACCGCCTCGCTCGCCCTGACGGCAGAATTGGAGCTTTATACCTCGGGCGCCAACAAACTGCGGATCGAGTCAGCGAAAGAGGCGGTGCTGGCGACGCGCGAGGCGCTGGTCCAAGTCGAGCAGAACGTGCTGTTGGCCGCGGTCGCGGCCTATATGGAGGTGATCCGCGCCGCGGAATTCGTGGCCCTGCGACAGAACAACGTGCGCCTGATCACACAAGAGTTACGGGCCGCCCGCGACCGGTTCGAGGTGGGCGAGGTCACCCGCACCGACGTGTCGATCGCGCAGGCTCGGCTCGCTGCGGCGCGGGCCGGTCTGGCCGCGGCGCAGGGCGACTTTGACGTGGCGCGCGAGGCCTACAAGGCGGCGGTCGGGAGATACCCCGGCAACCTGCGCCGCCCGAACCGGCCGCCAATGACGGCGAAGACGGTCGACGCCGCCAAGGCGATTGCGGTGCGCACCCATCCCTTGATCCGCCAGCGGCAGCGCGAGGTCGCTGTGGCCGAGCTCAACGTCCTGGTGGCCAAGGCTGCGTTGAAGCCCAGTGTCACCGGCAGCGTCAGCACCGGGATCGACCAAGACAAAAACGCCTCGAACAGTGTATCCGTGCGGCTGACCCAGCCGCTCTACCACGGCGGCCGGCTGAGTTCGCTTTTGCGCCAGGCTCTGGCCACGGTCGACGCGGACCGCGCGGAGCTGTTGCAATCGGTGGTCACGGTGAAACAAGATGTCGGCGAGGCCTGGTCGAACCTCTCGGTCGCGATCGCCAGCACCGAGGCCAACGTGCGCCAGGTCCGCGCCAGCCAGGTGGCGTTCGAGGGCGTGCGCGAAGAGGCGAAGCTAGGCGCGCGCACCACGCTCGACGTGCTCGACGCCGAACAAGACCTGCTAGACGCCCGCGCGGCGCTGATCCAGTCGCAGATCCAGCAATTCGTGGCGGTCTATACGCTGTTGTCGTCGATGGGCCTTCTGACAGTCGAGCATCTGAAGCTCGGGATCGTCACCTACGACCCGGCGGCCTACTACCGGGCGGTGAAGGACGCGCCGACGCGCTATGTCAGCCCGCAGGGCGAAAAGCTGGACCGTGTCCTAAAAGGCCTTCTAAAAGACTAACCTCTCGCTAAGAGTTGTGTGTTAGCCGCTGCTTGGGTACCATACCGGCGAGCAGTACGAAGGATTGCGAATGTCCGATCCTGTAACCAATGCCGAAATCGAGGATGTTCTGTCGTCGATCCGTCGGCTTGTGTCCGAAGAGCCTCTGGCGGCCCGAAATCGGCCCCCTGCAGAGGAGGCTGAGGGGGATAGGTTTATTCTGACCCCAGCGTTGCGCGTGATGGAGGAGGCCGAGCGCAAGGAAGCCGCCAAGGACGACGAAACCGCGCCTTCTGATGACGACCAGAGGACGACGGAAACGACCTCTGAGGGCTCGGCGGAGGCGGCCTGGAAGGCGTCGCGGGATGAGGATGTCGATCTAACCGAAATCGCAGCGCCCGAGGCCGATGGCCCGTCCGACGTCGACGCTCCATCGCCGGCAAGCGCGAGCAAAGATGCGGTGACCGCCCCAGCTCAAGCTGGTCAGGTGGAGGAACTCGATCAGGAGGCTGAGGAGCAAGCGGCGCTGGCCGCGTCCGAGGCCGCGCCAGGTCTCTCGCTGGAACAGCGCATCGCTGAATTGGAGGCGGCGATCGAGCAATCGCCGGGCGAATGGGAGCCCGACGGCAGCGAAGCGGCGACGAGCGACGAAACCACACCGATCGGATCGGTGGTGCCGCCGACCGACGAATTGGTGCTTGAACTGACCGACAGTGACAGAGCGCCGGCCGATCGGATCAAAGATGAAGCGGAGCCGGCCGACGCGGCGCATTCGGCAGAACCAGCGACAGAGTTGCAGGCAACGGCGGCGGACGATTTGAAGGGGCCGCAGGAGGCTGATGCCGAGGCCGCAACATCGGGTGTCGAGTTGGATGCCGGGTCGCAAGAGCGCGCCGCACCTGCGGCGGAATCGGAGCAGGAGGCCGTGGTTGCGCCGCCGGAAACCGAGGCGACAGACCAGCCGGGCGAGACGGCTTCCGAAGCCGTAACGGCGTTGGAACCAGGACAAGCACAGGACGGCGAACAAACCGAGCCGCAGCCAACGGACGTCGGCGGCGGGAATGTCGCCGGTGAGTTGCAGCCAGAGCCTGCGTCAGGTCCCGCAGCGTCTGATCCGGAGTTGGTCGCAATAGACCCTGCACTTCCCGAAGCGCAGGAGATGCCGGAGGCGGAAGTCGTGTCAGCCGCCGCGGCCGGCGAACATACGAAGCTCGAGGCGTCGGATGCGGCGCCGGATCACGAGACGGAGGACGAGCCTTCCGCGGAACCAGCGCTGACAGCCGAGACCGAAAGTGCGGAGACCGCGGCGCCGATGGAACCGCAGACCGAAGAGGCCATGCCCGCACCTGTCCCGCAGGACCAGACCGGCGGTCTGACCGACGACAGCACGGCTATTGACGCCGAACAATCAGTTGCGGACGACGGGCCAGCGGTGGACCTTTCGGAGGACGCCCTGGAACCGGAGCGGCCAAGCGAACCGCAAGCCGAATCGTCGACGCTGCAAGAGCCGGAGGCAACTCAGCCCGTCGAGACCGATCAAGCCGCCGAAGCGGAGCCCGAGAGTTCAGCTGACGAACCTGCGACCGCCGAGGTGCTGTTTCACCATGCGCCGGATCCCGCGCCGCAGCCCGCTCACTCGCCGGAGTCCGATGCGCCTTCGGAACACGATCTGGAGGCGCAGACGGAGGCCGTTGGAGATTCGCACCCTGTCTCTGACGATACTGGCGCGCAAAACGTGGAGGACGCCGTGATTGTGGCGGTCCCCGCGAAGGAAATCGATGTGGAACCGGCGGACGAAAGTGCGCAGCCCGTCGAGCCATCCGAGGGTGCAGCCGCCGCATCCCAGGAGGGCGCCGGTCCGCGTCGTTCGACCGACGACGACCCTGAGCATGCCGAGAACGACGAGGAACCGGCCATGGATTTCTATGGCGAGGATGCGCTGATTGACGAGGACGCATTGCGCGAAATGGTGTCCAACCTGGTGCGTGAAGAGCTGCAGGGCGTGCTGGGCGAACGCATCACACGAAATGTGCGCCGCCTGGTGCGCCGCGAAATCCAACGGGCGATGGCCTTGCGCGACCTGGACTGAGCCGCTTGCTGATCGAGGGCGTCGCCTGAAGGTTGCCCAAATCCAGCTTCCGCAGGCCGCCTCGCGTCACACGAAGCGGGATTGCCGCCAATTAAAAATGCGCTTCGGTCGGTTTTGGCCTGGAGCGTGCGTTGGCCCACATGATGTCCATCCGTGCCATCGCCGACCCGCAGCGCGGCGCACAGACCACAGAGCGGAGGCGCTTAATGGTCGTCATGTCCGTAGGACATCAAGCGACGTGCCGGTGCCGGTAAACCGCCACTCCTCCTGGGCGGTATGGCGATGGGAACGGAAAGGCTACGGCCGTGGACCTGGGGCTGGGGCCGGGCGCCAACGACTGTTCTAGGAAAGCTCTGTCCGCTTGCGTCGTTCCAACCCGCCCTGCTCCTACGTGCCGAAATCGCAAGCCTTTCAGGCCCGAACTGTTCTCTATCTGCGGTCTCGGTTTCAAGGGCGGTTTTTGATCTCATCGGGCTCATGGTTCTCTCCGGGGTCGGTCGTGCCGCCCCATAATGGCGTCGGTGACGGGATGCCTCCTAGTGGTCCGCTGCGAGGTCGCCAGTTGGCGCATCGACATTCGACAGCGAGGTCATCCGGCCTCCGTCCCGATGGGACCTGTTTCCGCCGTTTCGCGGGTCTCGGTGTCTTAGATCATGTGGGCAAGGCCTCCTTCGTCCAGGCGAACGTGGTCCCGTCCCGCCAGAGGCGCGTGAGGATCACCGCCAGTTTGCGGGCGGTCGCCACGGTCGCCTTCTTCAACCCCTTGCGCTGTACCAGGCGCATCGCCCAGGCCTTAAGCGGGCTGAACCTTGCGACACGCTGAATCAGGATGTTGGCGGCCTCGTAGAGAAGCTTGCGCATTCCACTGCCGCCGCGCTTTGAGATGCGTCCTGACCAGTCGGTGTCGCCCGATTGGTAGCGCCTTGGTGTCAAGCCGAGATAGGCGCCGACATCGACGGCACGCCGGAAGCGTGTCGCGTCATCGATGGCGGCAATGAAGCTGAGCGCCACGATCGGGCCGACCCCGGGCACGCTGGTCAAGCGCCGCGCCAGCGGGCTTTCCTTGGCGATGAGCTGGATCTCTGCGTCAAGATCACTCGCCTCGTGACAGACGACCTCATGAACCGCGATCAGCGAAGCAAAGACGACCTCCAGGATCGGATCGCCCGAGACAATCTCCGCGAGCCGGTCCCGGAAGTCGCGGCGGTTTTGGCCCGCCCGGATCGGACCGAGGCGGCGGCCGAACGTCTTCAGGATGCCGCGCGCCTGGCCTTCGATGTCCATGCGGATGCGGATCAGGCGTTCGCGGGCCGACAGAAGTAGGCGCAGCCGGTCGCTCTCAGCGCTCTTGATATGGACCTCGCGGTACCACCCTGTGCGCGCCAGCTGCGCCAGTGCTTCGGCATCAGACCGATCTGACTTATTCATCCGCGCCGACAGCGCCTTGTGCGCCGCCCGCGCGTCGATGCAAACCACTGGCGCCCCACGCTTGCCGAGCTCTCGCGACAGCCAGATCGAGAGCGGCCCAGATTCGTGGACGATCCGCTCAACAGCATCCGCCTGATCTGAGATCGTCTCCAAGATGGCGTCGGGATCTGTCTCGGAGGCACCTTCAAACAAAAGTGTGCCGTCCTCTTCGAGAATGCAAATCGCACAACTGTCCTGCGAAACATCCAAGCCAACATAGCGTTTCATGGCCGTCTCTCCTTCAGCTCAAGGTTCAAGAGAAACGACCTTAGTCGCTCTCAATGCCCTCGAAGCTGAGCGCTCAGCAGATACGCCATGTCCGCTAATGCGCCCACGGCGGGCGTTTGCGGATGTCGCGCGCCTGGCGCATTGCCTCAAGCGGTCGCGCCGGCCAGGCTTTGCAGGCGATCGAGGTCCAAATTCCGCTCGATATGGTCCGCGAGCGCGTCGAGCGTCGCCTCGACCGTTGCCTCGTAGCGGGTGACGCCGGGCTGCCCGCCAGCGCGGCGCAGGAAGGCCGACCGGAAGCCGTCCGAGGCGAAGAGCCCATGCAGGTAGCAGCCCATGACCAGGCCGTCGGCGCTGGCCGCGCCGTGCAGGCGGTCGCCGTCGCGCAGCCAGGCACGGGCGCAGTCCGGGCCGGTGGTCTCACCGAGATGGATCTCGTAGCCGGGCACCCGGTCGCCGGTCGGCACGAACACCGCCTCGGTCAGCGCCAGGCGTTTTTCGGGCTGCATCCGGGTGGTCACGTCCAGAAGCCCCAGGCCGGGAACGCTGCCGGGCGGGCCCTCGATCCCTTGCGGGTCCGAAAGCACGCGACCCAACATCTGGTAGCCGCCGCAGAGGCCCAGGACCCGCCCGCCGCGGCGCGCATGGGCGAACAGGTCGGTGTCCCAGCCCTGGGCGCGGAAATTCGCCAGATCGGCGATGGTGGATTTCGAGCCGGGGATCAGCACCAGATCGGCGTCGCCGGGCAGCGGCCGGCCGGGCTCGACGATCTCGACGCCGACGCCGGGCTCGCCCGCCAGGGGGTCGAGGTCGTCGAAATTGGCGATCCGGCCCAGCCGCGGCACCGCCACTTTGAAGGTCCCGCCGGGGCTGGAGGCCACGTCCATGATGTCCTCGGCGGGCAGGCGCCAGGCCTCGGCGAACCAGGGCAGCACGCCCAACGACGCCCAGCCGGTGCGGTCGGCGATGGCGGCGAGGCCATCGTCGAAGAGCGTTGCATCGCCACGGAACTTGTTGATCAGGAACGCACAAATGCGGTCGCGGTCGGGCGGCGGCAGAACGGCGTGGGTGCCGACCAGTTGCGCGATGACCCCGCCGCGGTCGATATCGCCGACCAGAACCACCGGCACACCGGCCGCCTCGGCGAAGCCCATGTTGGCGATATCGCCGGCGCGCAGGTTGATCTCTGCCGGGCTGCCGGCACCCTCGGCCAGGATCAGATCGGCGTCGGCTGCGAGGCGCCGGAAGCTGTCGACCACGACCGGCAGCAGATCGGCCTTGGCGCGGGCGTAGTCGCGAGCCTTCAACGTCGCGTATCGCTTACCCCGTACCACGACCTGCGCGCCGGTGTCGGTTTCGGGCTTCAGCAGCACCGGGTTCATGTCGACCACAGGATCCCGCCCCGCCGCACGGGCCTGCAGCGCCTGGGCGCGGCCGATCTCGCCCCCGTCGACGGTCACCGCGGCGTTGTTCGACATGTTCTGCGGCTTGAACGGCGCCACCCGCAGCCCGCGCTGCCGGTAGGCCCGCGCCAGGCCCGCCACCACCAGCGACTTGCCCACGTTCGAGCCCGCCCCCTGGATCATGATTGCCTTGGCCATCGCCTGCGTCCCGCCTATCTTCCCCGGCACTACCTCGGTTCGCGGGGCGACAAAAGGGCCGCAATGAACACGCCTGGACATCTGATCGTCGGCGCCGCCGCGTTCGCGCGGCCCGGAGCTGTGGCGGTGACCTTGGCGGCGCTGTTGGGCGCGCTGGCGCCGGATCTGTCGGTGATCGTGATGGTCTGGTGGGCCGAAACCGTGCAAGGCCATTCGCCCGCGCATATCTTCAACACGCTCTATTTCTCCGACAGCTGGCAGCGCGTCTTCGCCATCGACAATTCGATCCCGCTATGGACCACAGCGCTGGCGGCAGGCCTACTGGTGCGGGTCATGCCGCTGGTGGCGTTTGCCGGCGCGGGGCTATTGCACCTGGTGGCCGATCTGGCACTGCACCACGACGACGGTCGCGCGCATTTCTGGCCGTTCACCACCTGGAAGTTCGAAAGCCCGGTCAGCTATTGGGACAGCGCGCATTACGGCACGATGGCGGCGATCCTGCTGTTGGCGCTCTGCTGCGTGCTGGTGGGCGTCTTGATCCGGCGGTTCCCGGCGTGGCTGATGCGGGCCAGCTTCGTCGGCCTGCTCGCCGGAGAGGCCTATTTCGCCTATGTCTGGATTGCCTATTTCTAGAGCAATATGCGTTTGCAGGGAATCGGGCTCCGCTGTCTCCCAATCAGCAAGAATCTGATTTCGAACGCAAATTTCGATGCCAGGTGTTTCATTGGAAACGAAAACCGAGATACGAAAAACGCGCCCGGCGGTCGGGCGCGTTCTGCAACAGTTTCCAAAAGGGGCGAAGCGATCAGGCGGCCTCGGCTTGCTGTTGCGCCTGCAGCAGCGCGGCGTGGCGGCGTTCGCTTTCCTCGCGGCTAAGCGCGACCGAAGTCCGAACGCCCTTGCCGACGAATTCCATCAGGCCCT
>JAAUYB010171007.1_pt1 | contig 28748 bp, 26 predicted proteins | sample 7278071 | NCBI WGS metagenome assembly JAAUYB01 (sample SAMN14350121, study PRJNA611818) | marine sediment metagenome | isolation source: surface marine sediment (1.8m) | place: French Polynesia: Moorea | collected 2018-08 | reverse complement strand
TATAAGCAGGGTCATCATTCAGGCCGGCTGTCGGTTCCTTACCCAGGTCGAGCCACGTGAGGTTTGTTCACGCTACTCTGTATCTAACCCGGGCTTTTTGAGAAGTTGCCCTATTACGGCGTATTTCCGGCATACTGACTTACCGATCGATTGACAGCCACAGGAAAGCCAAAAGCGCCAACTATGGGGTATTCCCGGGAGCGCCCGCGTCTCGCGGGCTGCAAACCGTCCATTTCGCCATGGCGAAATTGGGCGGATCGCTCACCGAGTTCTTAAATTGTCTCCGAAAAAACCTGGCAATGCACGCTCCTTTCAAACCGGGTTGCTTTACTTAAGGATTTGTTGATTTCATATTAACCGACAAGATGAGCCAGTATACCGGCCAGGTTGGTTGGTTTGTTGCCGGCGGGCAAGGACTCCCAGCGGCGGCAGTGATCGGCCAGGGCCGGCCGTTTCTCCTGATTGGGGTATTGGATGAACAAACCGCGCAATTGAGCCGGCTTGGGCGGGTTGACCAGATCGCAAGCGAAGTGGGCGTGGGTCAGCAACAGGATAACCGGTTCCAAGGGACCGTCGCGCAGTTGACCCGCCAGGGCCTCGGCCCGTTTGAGGGCTTCGGCTTCGTCGGGAAAATCGTAAACGCGGGCTGTCCAGATCTCCATCAGATCGGCTGCTTGCTTCAAGTGACGCACGGTGGGCCGACCGCCCGCCGTCACCAGGACGCAGGGGATACCTGCCTCAACCAACGTGGCGGCCACGGCGTGGGCGGCCAAACGGGTGGTGCCCTCCACCGGACCGAAGACCGGCGGCGAGACATCCAACAGCAGCACCGTGGGCCGCAACAGCGGCGGTTCCCGGCCCTGGCGGTCGCGGTAGAGCAGGGTGTTTGTATAAGCGCGGTAGGCGAAGAGGTCGTGAGCCAGGGCCAGTTGACCAGGCAGCAGGTCACGGGGTGCACCCCGAGCGCTGACGCCCGCCCGCTCGGCGCCGGGCCCCCGACCGGAGGCGCGGCCCGCGCCGCGAAGGTCCAGACGCAGGCCCAACAAGCGGCGGTCAGCGGCGGTGAGCGGTGGCAGGTGGTCCACATGGGGAAGGAGGCGGATGGGCAAGCCGGGGTCCTTGGCCACGGCCTCGGGACCGAGCAGTTGCAGCAGAGCAAGCATCCGATCATCGATGCTGTCGGCGGCCTTACGCAGGGCGGCTAGAGGCACGGTGACTTGTTCAGGTTCAATTTCTTCCCCGGCGAGTGCCACGCTGAGGCCGTCGCGCAACATGGTTGGGGTGAGGCCTTCGGGCGGTACCCAGTCGGGGAAAGGGACCTGATGTAGAATCAAACCGGCCAATCCAACCCGGGCTGCTTGCGGCCAGCGCAGAGCGATGAGATCGCGGATAATTGGATGGTTTTTCAGGGCGGCAACCGTGTTGTCAGGTCGGTAGTTACCGGTTAATTGGGTCAGGTCGTGGAGCAAGACAAGCGGTTTGCCGGGGAGAACCGTAGAAGCTTTGGGGAGATAGCGGTATTCAGGCAGAGGTTCGGTTTGGGTTACATTGGCGGATTGTGGTGGGAGGTAAGGTCTGGTGTCCAATAGGCGAAAAGTTCCGTCATTGTAACTGGCGGCAAGAAAACTGCCGCTTGGGTGCCAGGCCAGTCGCCAAGTGGCATAATCGATCTCGCCTTGTTTATCTGGTAGATCGGGTCTTTCAAAGCGTGTGATTTCCTTTCCCGTGGTTGTGTCCCAAAGAAAGGTCAAGCCATATTCGTGACCACTAGCAAGCAATTGCCCGTCAGTGGAAAAGATGATCGATAACACCCCTCCCTTACCAATCAAGGTCCTTTGTACCATCCAGGAAGAAGGGTCTCGGATCTCGATTTTTCCCTGGTGATTTCCTATGGCTACGAATTGACAACTTGGCTCCCAAGACAAGGGCACCCCATCTTTTAGGTTTAATTCAAGGTCAGTCTTCCAGGAGCGTGTATTCCAAAAATAACCATGGTTATCTGAACGGCAAGCCAGGGTCTTTCCATCTGGTGCCCATTGAACTCCACGGGCAATACTTTCCGTGCCAAACTCACGGACGATGATTCCATTGTCAAATGAAATAACTATAACCTTTTTTGAATGTAAGGATACAGCAAGATAAAGCCCGTCGGGTGACCAAGATGCCTGCCAGGGACTCTCTTCCAGCTCAAAGCGGTGACGACACCGTCCCGTTTTGGTTTCGAGAATCAATAAAACTTGTTTACGCCAATAAGCCGAGGCGAGCCATTCACCATTGGGGGAAACTGCTATATCAGTATGTTCATTATTCTCACCAGGTCTATCCTCATGAACCATCCAAACAACACGGCCCGTTGTCAAATCCCAGCAACGGGTATCGTCGTCAGGCGAGCCGGTGAATAGATATTTGCCGTCCTTGCTCAGTGCAAGGCTCGATGTCTGGTTCGTTCCCTTGAAATCACTTCGCAACACGCCAAGACAAGCTCCTTCTGCCTCGGGAAGGTTGGTCGGCACCCAGCGCTCAGGACCCACAGGTCGGCGGCCCAGGGTGGCGGCTTGACGGGCGATATATTGATCAGGAGTCATGCGCTTTTCCTCGGTGGGTTGCGGCGGCTTTTTCATAGAGTCGTGCGGCTTCGGCATGTTCGCCGAGTTTTTCCAGGAGTTGGGCGGCGACCACAAAATTTCCTTCCTGTTGCGCCTTGAGGGCCCGTTTTCTCAGGGCCTGGCGGTCCTTGGGTTGGATGAGCCCCGGATGCTGTTCTGTAGCACGCTCCCGTAACTGTTGTGCCTCCATCCTATTGATTTCCCAGGCAACGGCTTGTAACAGTTCCCGGCCGCCATTAGAGAGTCCGTTTCTGGTTTCAGCCGGTTTTTCCTGCCAAAGGCGCCAACAGGGGATCAACCGGCTCGCGGGGAAAGACCAGGCACCCCTTGCCGTGACGGCCACGGCGGCTTTTCCGTCCAGTTGGTAGCGTTCGATGCGGGCTGCCTCCGGTAAGGGTGGATAGAAACCCAGGCCAGCCTCCAAGTAGAGGGGGCCGGGTGAAAGATGAACCAGGGGGACGCCGAAGGGTAGGGTGGTCGACAAGCCGCCCGGGGCAAGCAAAAGGGAAACCCCTTCTCCCGGTAGCAGGAACCCTCGCTCACCCAGACTGCTGCTCATCAGAAATGGTCGCAACCAAGTTCGCTCCTTATCGTCGATTAGAACGGCATCGACCTGGTAGGGGGTAGTTTGTACTACCAGCCGAACAGGCAGCGGTTTAGGCAGGCGATTGCCATTCGGACGTGTAATCCGAGGTGCAAGGGCTTCCAACGGCGCAAGCAGGTCGGCGCCCGGCAGGGTCTTTTTGCCCAGGGCCAGACGGTGGTGGCCGCAATCCGGGCCGGCAAACAGCCAGGTTTCTCCCGGGGGTAGTAAATCGGCCAGCAAATGGGTTTCTAAGGGCGGCCGGTAGCGGATGTCTACCAACAGCTGTTCGTTACCGTGGCCGCCGCCGGCGGCCACCACCGTGTAGGGCAGTTCGATCAGGCGATCGATGAGGGAGGCCGGTAAGGTGTCAGCACCGGAGCGCAGGTGCAGCAGCAGGCCCGTGGTCGGTTGCGCCTCGTCGTTCAGAGGAGTCATGGTGATAGTTTGCAGGCTTGTTTCGATGCCGACCCCCGCCGCCCGGCGTAGAATCCAACGGGCCAGGCTGCCGGTAGTAATCACCAAGCATTCGCGACGAGGGACATAACGACAGGGACGAAGCGGCAGGCCCGGCACCAGTTGACGCAGGTCCACGCGTTGCCAGCCGGACAGGTCCAAGACATGTCCGTTTAAAGCCAACTCGGTAGCTCGTTTTCCGGCGGGCACGGGCGCCCACCGGTCCGCTCGGCCCAGGTAGGGCGTGCCGCCCGCCGCACGAGCCAGTTCTACCGAGCGTTCGCAAATGCCTTGGGTTTCCCCCCACCAGAAGCGACCCAAGGGGTCTCGGCGACAATCCGCCTCGGGGGCCAAACCCAAACCGGCAATCGCCCCCAGATAACTCAAGAGTTGCGCCGCCGAAGCAAAACGCGCCCCGGTATCCACCGCATCCACGGGTTTTACCGGTTCGGGCGCTTGCTCTTCGGCTACCTCGTCCTTGGGAGGCGGGACCGGCGGCGGTTTCTTTTCGGGTTCATCCAAGCGGCGGATCTTGAATCTGGCCATTGTTTTCTCCATGTCCGTATGGATTCAGGGGAATGCCGGAGGTATCGCCGAACAGGCGGCCGGCGTCTTCCTGCCAATGTTTTTCGGCAAAAGGACGATGGGCCTGCCAGGCGGCCGCGTGGCATAACATCACCAGATCCCAGCGCTCCAGGCATTCGGCAACGCGGCGCGCCCAACTGGCGATGCGATCGGTCGTGTGATCTCCGCCGGCGCGATAGAGTTGCGCAAGCGTCCGATGCAAACGGCGACCGGCCCGCTCGTGTTCACCGAGTTGAGCCTCGCATCGGGCCAGGATGACGGCAACGGCATGTTGCCCTATGGATTTCTCGGGTGACAGATCTGTCAGGAGGGCTCGGGCTCTTTGCGGTTGATCGGCGCGGTCGGCAAACAGCCAGGCCGCTCGCAGGCGCCGACCCGCCCGCAGCCATGCTTCGGCGGCGGCCTCCCATTCCTCCGCATGTTCGTGGGCATCGGCCGCTTCTTGCCATTGGCCCGTCTGTCCATAACAAGCAGCCGCCTGGCGCCAACGTCCGGCAGAAGCGTGTAAATTGGCGGCTGCACTGTAGTCCTGCAGGCGTTGATAAAGACGACAGGCATCATCGCTCATTTGTGCCAACATGTAACAGTGAGCGGCCTTACCCAATAACTCGTTGCGGGTGGTCATGCTCGCCCCCCGCGCAGGCGCTTGCGTTGTTCCTCGGTCTCCGCTTCCGGTTTAGCCGCCGCCTGCCGCGCCGGACGATGGTCACCGGTCAGTTCGTCGATGCCCGGTTCCGGGTCCAGGATGCGGCCGATTTCGGCGGCCAGTTCCTCATGGGCGCGGTTGTGCTGACCGCGCTCCAGGGTCGATTCGCCTTCTACCCTGAATTCCTCTACCTGGCCGGTCTGCTTGTTGAAACGAAAAACGACACGGGTACGCATGGTCTCCCCCTAGTTCATCATCAGTTCGATTTCGATGACGTCACCGGCATCGTCGTCCCGCACCACGGTGGCCCCCCGTTGCGCCCCGTGATCCAAAATGGCCTGCCGGTAGGCCGCGCCGAGCAGACGATTGACAACCTGGCGGGCGCGCACGCCCACCCGGTCCAGCCGCGCCGCCGCCTCTTCTTCCAACCTGACCCGTTCGGCCTCACGGCGCGCGGCCAAAGCCTCTTCCGCTTGGGCCTCGGCCCGGGCGGTCAGTTGCGCGTCGGCCTCGGCTTCCGCACGGTCGCCCTCGCTTTGAATCCGCTCCCTCGCCGCCCGGTCCAGTTTCTGTTGTGCGTCCTCTTCCGCCTGTCGTTCGGCCTTGTCCTCGGTATGACCGCCCCAACCGTCGTCGTAATAGCGGCCCAGGCCCTCGGCTTCAAGACGGCCCCGTACCTGACCCTGCAGGCGTTGCCGGGCGTCGGCGGTGACCTCCACCCGATCCTCGGCCACGGCCACAATCTCCAGGCGGTGATCAGCGGGCGTATAACGCAAATAACCGCCTTCCACGGCATGGCGCCAGGTCTCGCCCTCGCGGGTCCAATCGTCCAGCCCGGCTTCCAGAACGCGGGGCAGCAGGGCCAGCACCGGCCGGCCCTGGGTAAGCGCCAGGTCCTGTACCACGCGGGCTTCGCCGCGAGCGGTGCCGCGACGGTTGACGGTGCGGGTGATTTCCCGCTCCCAGTTTTCGGCCAGTTCGCGGGTGGCGGTAATGGTGACGCGGCGGGGATTACACATGCACTTCCTCCAGGCGGCCCAGGACGCGTTCGATGACGGCCTCGACCTTTTCTATGGCGTCGGTCTCCTTGCGGTGACCGGTCAGCAGTTCGCGGCGCAGTTTGTTCAGGGCCATCAGGTGGGCGCCCAGCGAGACCTCGCCGCTCAGGCCCTGCTCGGCATGCACCAGGACGTCCAGGTCTTCCAGAATCTTGGCCGCGGGGCGTTCCGAGGACGGCGGACCCGCGCCCGCCTCGGCCATGGCCCCGTCCACGGCAACGGCCGTGGTTTGGGCGTGTTCCGTGCGCTGCCACATGTGGCGCACGGGCCACAGGTCTTGAGGCGCCGCCCTGGTGACGCCGCGCAACAGGGCCGCGGCGGCCACCAGCTTCAGGCCGCGTACGGCGCGGCGGTCCGACAGGGCCACGCCCTCGGTGCGCAGGTCGCGTACCAGTTGGCCGTAGGCGGGCCTTACCGGTTTCAGGTCGACCTCGCCGATGCGGCGGAACAGGGCTTCCAGATCTTCACGGCTCAGGGTGGGCAGCAGGGTTTGGCCGTTGCCCTTTTGGAAACGGTTTTGTTCCAAGGCCCAGCCCCGGTCCAGCAGGTCGTCTACCCGCTCGTTGGGCAGCGGGTCCACCAACAGGCGCAGGGTAAAACGGTCGGCAAAGGCGTCCAGGCCGGCGTCGTCCGGCAGGTGGTTGCTCGCGCCGATGATCATCCACAGGGGGCAGTCCACCACGTCGCCGCCGTTGTGGTAGCGCCGTTCGTTGGCCATGGTCAGCAGGGCGTTCAAAATGGCGCTGCTGCCCTGGAAGATCTCGTCCAAAAAGGCCACCTCGGCCTCGGGCAACATGCCGGTGGTATTGGTACGCCAGGCGCCTTCCTTGAAGGCGGTCATGTCCGGCGGGCCGAAGAGTTCGGCCGGTTCGGTGAAGCGGCTGAGCAGATAGTGAAAATCTTTGGCGCCCACCATGGCGGTGAAACGGGTCACCAGTTCGGTCTTGGCGGTGCCGGGCGGGCCGATCAGCAGCAGGTGCTCGCGGCACAGGGCGGCCAGGGCCATCAGGCGCACCGCCGTATCGCGACCCACGAAGGTCTCGCTCAAGTCGCGGATGACATGCTCCAGGCGGCGAATCTTCTGACGTACGGGTTTGGGCCAGCTCATGCGTCTTCCTCCTCTTCGTTCAGGTCAATCCAAGCGCCGTCGTCCACATCGCGGTCGCGGTGGCGTTGCAGGGTCATGCCCCGTTTAGCCGCGCCCTGCGCCCTGGTTTCCGCCGCCTCGCGCAGCATGCCCACCAGGTAACCCAGGCGTTCGGCGTCCACCGCCTGGGGCGGTTGCCGGCAGTGCAGGCCCACGCAGGCGTCGCGGAAGACCGAACGGATTTCGTCGCCGTTGAAACCCCGGGCCGCGTCGGCCAGGATGTTCAGCAGTTCGTCGCTGACGGGTACGTCGAAATGTCGGGCATGCACGCGGGCAATGGCCAGGCGGGCGGTTTTGTCAGGCAGGCCGATTTCAATTGCCTGGAAACGGCTGGGACGCAGCAGGGCGTCATCGATAATATCCAGGCGGTTGGTGGTGCCGATCACCAGCACGGGCACCTCGGGCCGAAAACCGTCCATCTCGGTGAGAATCTGGGCCACCAGGGCGTTGCCCGCCCGGCTGCCGCCGTCGTCGCGGTTGCTGCGCTGGGTGGCGATGGCGTCGAACTCGTCGAAGACCAGCACGGCCGGTGCGTTGCGCCGGGCCTCGGCGAACAGGGCGCGCACCTTGCGCTCGCTCTCGCCCACGTACATATCGGTGACCTCGGGACCCGAGACTACTTGAATGGTTGCGTTCAAACGGTTGGCGATGGCCTTGGCGAACAGGGTTTTGCCCGTGCCCGGCGGGCCGTGGAAGATAAAGCCCCGGGGAATCAACTCGCGGCGCAGTTTTTCGTTGGGCAGCGAGAAGGCGCCCAGCATCAGGGCCAGGACCTCGTCCATGCGGCGCTTCACGGCATCGTAACCGCCGATGTCGTCGAAGCTCACATCTGGCACCTCAAAGTTGGCCGAGGTCTGGGCCTTGAAGGCGCGTACGGCCTGGTAAAGCCGCTCTACGGGTACGGGCCCGTCTGCCGCCTCCTCCTGGTGGGCGTAGGTAATGGCCTGGCGGAGACGCACCGGGCTCATACCCGCCACGTTTTTATACAGGCCATCAGCATTGTAATCGGTAAAACACGAGGCTTCCTTTTTTGTAATCAGGGCTTTGCCCAAGGGTAGTTCAGTGCCGTCGGGCATAATGATCAAACGAGGCAGGCCGCTGATTTGGGCGCGCACGGCAAAGCGGTTACTCAATACCTCTGGCAGAGTCATGGAGCGGTCGGCAAAGGCCAGTAAAAGGCGCTCCGTCTTACCATAAAGCAATTCTACGATTTCACGGGTGTCGTTGGTTAGGTTGCCGTCGCCGCCGGCCATCAAGTCCAAGTGGGGCACCACCAACACGTCTTTGTCCTTAAGATCAGCAATTAGCTCGCGTAGGCGAGCCACCTTGCCGGAACCGGCCACAGACTGTACCGAAATCAGTTCGTGCAGGCGGACAGCCTTATCGGAATCGGCTGGCGACTTGACCGGAGTAGGGGCTTCATCTTCTACCTCAAGCAGGATGGGCCTCAATCCCGCAAGCCGTGCCATTTCCCGGTAGAGGAATTGAGAAACCAGTTTGTCGCAACGCACCAGCACCGAAAGACCCGCCCGTAAGAAAGCTGCCACCCGTTTGATTTCGATTGAATAGGCCAGCCGTACGGCTAGGAGTTCGCTCATTTGGCCCGGTTCCAACCGCAATTCGGCGGCTTGCGACAACACCTCATCCGGCGATGTTTCTTTAGGTTCGAGTGGCGGTTTTGGTGAGAAAATTTCCGCCACACCATCCTGACCCACCATTAATCCCGGTGGTCGGTAGAGAGGATAGTCTGCCGGGAACTGGTGGGTCTGGATAAGGAAATGGGATAGGGGACGCCCCAGCAATGTGCTGTCAAGGGGTTGGGTGCATAGGGCGGGCGCCCGGCGCAGCAGTTCGCCAAGATCGGCGCATTCGCCCTCGTGGTAGGTGTCCATAAAGAAGGTCGCGTCGCAAAGCGGCGCCATTTGCAGGGGCAGGCGCGTCATAGCTTGACTCCCGGAATGCGCGCGGCATCGCGGTAGAGGCGAATGCCCCGGCGGTAGTTGTAGTGAAGGTAGCGGCGGCGGCGCAGTTCCTCGGGCCGGGTGCGGGTGAACCCTTGCAGCGCCTTCCACCAGCGGGCGGTGGCCAGGGCGCCGGCCAGTTGGTCGTCGTTGGCCGCGTAGGCGTGAAACAGGGCGGCATGGGCGGCGTCGATCTGCCGCATCAGGGCCTCGGCATGGTAAACCATGGCGTATTCGTAGATGGAGAGCGCCAGTTCCGCAAGCTCGCCCCCCGCCAGCCGCCAACGCTCCATCAGGGCCGCGCGCCAGTTGCGGACGGGCGCCTTGTCGGCGGGGCAGCCGAACTGTTTGCGCAGGGCGCGCTCCCCGCCCGGCAAAGCCGCCAGTTGTCGCGCCATGGCGCGGGCCGCGCTCTCCTGGCCGCGCAAAGGACGAACCAGCAGGGCGGTCAGGGGGGAACGGTAATAGAGTTCAGTCGCTAGGGGTTTGTCCAGGTACGGCAACGCGGGCCGCACCACCGCGTGAAAGGCCAGATGATCCGCCGGACCGGGCGGCCGGCCGTCCAGGCTTTCCAAAAGGATGGCGGGTATAGGGCCGAAACGGCGCAGACCCACGACGGCGGCCGTGATGACGGCCGCATGGGTCAGGTGGGTGACGGCGCCGGGGCTCAGGCATAGTTGGGCGGCGGTGCAGCTGACCAGACGGGCCAGGGCCTTGCTGCTTTCCTCGTCGGGCTCGACCAGGGTTTCAATACCGCTGGGCCGGCCTTCCGGCGGCGGGCCCTGCGGGTCTGTCGCCCAGGTGAGTACGCGGGCGGCCAGGTTGGCGGCGCTCATGGGGTCACCTCGTCGCGGGCGCCGGCGCCGCCGGCGATGGGGCAATGGGGGCAGCGGATCATGGTGCGGTTGTGCCGCACGTAGAAGCGCAGCACCCGGCGGCCGTTGTCCTCCAGGTTGATCAGGCCCGCCAACTGCCAGGGCTGTCGGAAGGTGGTGAAGTGCAGTTCCAGGTCGATGGACGACAGGCCCATCTCCTCGCGGGCGGGGAACAGGTGGGTGTGGTACCAGCCCAGCAGGCGCTCGGCGGTGCGGTCGGCGGGCAGGCCGCGTTTGACGGCGGCGAAGCTGTCGCCGGTAAAGGTGAAGTGCAGCAGCGAGGCGCCGGTGTGTTGCGCCTTGGGGACACCGGTGATCTCGGCCAGCCAACGGCCGGGGCTGTCGCCGTTCCGGTAGATGCGACCGGTGAGGAAGCCGCCTTCCTCGACCTCGGTCGAAAGCGGCATGCCGCGCAAAAGGTAATCGTGCAGGGATTGGGGCACCAGCACCGTGACGGGACCGTTGCCGTGCGGGTGGTTTGTTACGCCGAACTCGGCCGGGGTGGCCGGGGGCGGGGGCGCTTCTTCCAGGCGGCGGATACGGAACTTGGCGCGGGCGTTCTTGCGTGTCCAGTCGGCGCCTTCCACGGGCGGCGTGGGCTTTTCCAGGGGGAGATCCGGTAATTCCGGCCCGCATAAGCGGTAGCCCCAGCGGTCCTCCTCCGGGTAGTCATGGCGCAGGCGCCGGGCAAGCGGTTCGGCCACCAGTTCGGTGAGGGGGTGCGGGTGACGGTAGTGGAGGCGCATGTGCTGATCGAAGATAAACACAACGGCATACCCATAATCGGGCGCCATGTTGACCACGCTCGCTGCCGGGTCCTCATACTGCGGGACCGGGGCCAGGTAGAGCAGGAACCGCATACCGGGCAAGGGATAAGCCAGGAATTGTTTGACCACCGGGCGGACGATGTCGATCAGGGGAATGGTGTGTGAGCGTTTGAGTTCGCCGCCCGGGTAGAGTTCGATACCGAGTTCCACTAGAGCCTCCGAACCTTGAGCCGGCGGGGTTTTTGGTGTTGATGCATTAGCTTGCGGAAGAAACAGAAGCCTCCGCGTTCCTCGATGGCTTTTTGCCCCTCCAGGGAAAAGGCCCAGGCTCTGGCCTCGTCATTAAGGCCATGGGCAATTTCGTAATTTCGATAACCGCCCAGATCCAAGATCATCTGGCATAACTCACCCAGATCCAGGGCAGGGCGATAAGCCATGCTTAGTATGCCCAGGCAAACCCCGCCGCTATCCATAGACACATTTGGATGGAAGAATGGGGTGCGCCAGATGACAACTGGAGCTTTCATGGGAAAGTCATCTAATAAAATAACTTCTACCTTGTGGTTATCAACCGGGTAGGGTTTGCCGTTTGAACCGGGTGGTCCCCATCCGGGCGCGGAAAAGGAAAGCAGGTATTTTGTCGGCCTTTGCCGAGCATTGGCTTTGATAGAAAAACCCTTATGGGATTGTGCAAATCCTTCGATTTGAAGCCTTGCCCGGACCAGTGCTTCTTTACGGATCATCGGGTTGAGATTACCCGCCGTGCTTTCAGGGGCAACGTGAAGGGTATCGCCGTCTTCGATCCCGTTTTCATGTAAGGTCTTATCGGGGTCCAGGCGTTCATTACCCTCTTCAGCGACACGATCGACCGTAAAAGGACGGGCATTACCCAAACCATCCGTAGGCACCATATCCTCATCGTATTCTTCCATGACCGCACCCCCCAAATCACCGGTACGAGTGGTTGACGGGATATCAGTCAGTTCAAAACGCCCTTGATCGGGGCCCTCTACGATTATTTTGCTAATCAGGTAATCCCGATACGGAGTGGTGTGGACATTACCATCACGTCCTTGTTCTCCTAAACGCAGACCGATTGCCCTGGCCAGATCCCTGGCTTGTCCGTCCTCAACGTCGCCGATAATATAGATGCAGAGTTCGCCCTCATTGGTGAATCCTGCTTCCAAACCCTCAAACGCCATTTCATCGGCAACTTCTCGCGCGAGAAGGAAGGTCGCCTGAACGTCTTCTACCCCGGGAATGGTGATACTGGGCCCCGCTCTCTCGCCTTGCTTGGAACGAGGCTTTCTCCATTCTTTCATCAGCTCGTTCCCCGGATAGATATCGGCCACTATGGTAAGTAATTCGCCCAAGTCCCTCTTGATGATTCCCTTATCTATTTCACGACAGACGGTATGCCAGAAGTCTCCCGCATTTGTTGTGTTGGGGATGCGGTCTTCCGGATAGTCAAGACGATATAAAACGGTGCGTGCTTGTCTCCCGCATTCCAGGAGCCTGGCCAACTCATCAACCAAACCCGTGTCATCCATTTTTCGGTAGCTGATTGCCATGATGGGTTCCTCATTTTAAAAGCTTCCCCTTCAACCCTGGATTGCGCAAACCGGAGGAAGGTTGTATCAAAAAAGTCAAAATCAATCGCTAGGGGAACACAGTTCCACAAATGAGATGACCTCACAATGGTAGACCGGCAGAATTTCTCTAGGTGGTATCCCCAATGATTTCAGCGGCTCATCGCTCGGGTGGTCACTTAGTTCAAGGGAAGCTTCGGGGTTTTCTTGCGGGTTTTCCCAGAGCAGGGGCACCGCATCGCCAGGCAGGGTCAGGCGTAGGGCGGTCAGGGTGTCCAAGTGGCTGACGGTCAGCTTGCGAACCTCGGAGACGGGCTGGTGTAACAGGCATTCGGGGTCGCGGGTTCGGCTGACTTGTCGCGTTGTTCCGGCCAAACCGTCTACCACCAGGCTTGCGGACGGCACAGACGGACCCATTAGATAGCGCAAGGCAATGAGGCTCATACGGGCGCCGATGAGGGCGGACACGGCTGCCGATGCGCCTACCGGCCGGTTAACCTCGCGGTTCAGGCAACTGACGGCATCGTCGGCAACCGCCCGTTGGCCCGGTGTGAGGGAACAGCCGTAGCAGGGACCGTCCGGGTCCAGGTAGGGGCGCACCTCGCCGCCCCATGGGTGGGTGCCGCCGTCCAGCAGCGGGGCGCGCACCAGGTTGCAGCGCCCCGCCAGTTGCAGGCGGGCGCTTCGGCTGTCCAGGCAACTGATGACCAGGTCCGCATCGCGCAATTCGGCCAGGCCGATGCCGTGGACCAGGGGTTTGGGGCGCACCTCCAGTTGAATTTCCGGGGCCAGTTGTTGCAGGCGGGTTCGCGCCACTTCGGCCTTGTTGCGGCCCAGGTCGGCGGCAGTGAACAGGGCCGTGCGGCTGAGATTGGAGGTCTCCACGTGGTCCGGGTCGCAGAGCAGCAATCGGCCCACGCCGGAAAGGGCCAACAGGCGGCAGACCTCGTTGCCCAGGGCGCCGATGCCCACCACGATGACTTGGGCCTCGCCGAGGCGCGCCTGGTCCCAGCCCGGGATCAGTTGGTGGCGGGCGTAGCGGTCGTCGTTCATTCTCCCAACTCCGAATGGGGGCGCGGGAATAGTATGTGGTCACTTACATTTCTACGCCCCTTGGTGTGCAGGACCACCCGGGCCGCACCGCCGCGTTTGTCCTCGATGTCCATTTGTTTTCGGCCCAGATTGACCGCACCGGTCAGGTCCAGGCCGCCGACCAGGCCGCTGTAGAAACCGCGTGCGAAGGCCACGGCCTCGTCATCGTTGACGGGGCCCCGGAATCCGATAGAAGCGCCCGTGCACGCCGCCGTGGCTTCGGCCGTGGCTTGACCGCTGCAAGCGTTGAACAAGGCGCAACGGACGGGGTCTTCTCCGTCGGCATTGATGGTGCGGATGATATCGGCCATATCCGTGGCGGAAACCAGTTTGCCTTGCCCCGAGCGCGTTTCGAACTCGAGCCCTTCCTCCGTGGCGTGTCCCGAGAAGTGCAGAAGATTGGGGCGGATTTCGGCCAGAATGCCGGGCAGTTCTTCAATGGTGGCGGCGGTACGCGACAAGACGTGAATATTCCCATGAGGAGCGGTGGCCTCGCGAATTTCCCGCCACTCTTTGTCGATTCGGGTGCTGAGATCTTTGTGCGGGTTGGAAGTAATGAACAGGATTACCAGGTGTCGGTGTCCCGAAGTTTTGTGCGTACGACCCGCCAGCAGGTCGTTACAGGCTTTGAAAACGGCATTGCCCGGGTAATCCTGAGCAACCTCATTCGCCAGCCTTTGAAGGCCGCCCGGCGACACTCCCTTGCTTAACTCGGTCAATACAATTCCCCAGTAAGTTAAAGGGTCCACGGCCAATACAGGCATTCTTTCGGCTGGGATGTCGGCTCTGGTGAAGAGCATTTGGATACGCATGGGCTGGTTGTAGATTGCGGCCAGGGTTTTTTGGAAACCCAGTTCGCGTAGTTCTTTGATCATGTGACGCTCCGTTTCATTTCTGCCAGCGGTTTGGAGGTGGCCGGGCAGTAGTGTTGGATCACGCCCGGGTTCCAGGCCTGCCAACAGGTGAGGCCGCGCAGGGGGTCGCGGTGAATGGCCAGTTGGCACAGCGGCGCGTTCGGGCGGCAGGGGCAGATGACCACCGTATCGCCGGGCCGCAGGGTGTGGGCGCAGACCGCACAGGTATGCCGGCCCAGTCGTCCGACAGGCGGGTCCAGCAAGGTATGACCCGGCTTCAGCCGCAGGCCCGGAGCGTCTTCAGGCGGCGGCCAGGCCTTGTAGAGGCCCCGGTAGAAGGCGTCGATTGCTTCCGCCTCGGGTTCCGGGTCCACCGCGCCGTTGTGGCAGTTCAAGCCGTTGCCCGCGTGCCTCACCTTGCGGCCGTCCACCAAAACCGGGTCGTCCGGCCGGAAACTGTGATGACAAACCTCGCAACGTTGATGCAGCCAGGGCGAGCGCAGGTTGGTGACGGCCAGGCCCGTTTCCGGCTCTACCGCCGGGTCCCGGGCCGCGGCCAGGCCTCGTTGAAAGGCCTGCTTCAATTGGCGATCGGTTTGGGGCGCCATGGGTCCCTCCCTGAATTCGCGGAAATTGGAGACAAAAAAGCGCCGGTTTCCGCAATGGTTGTTTAGGGAAGGTGACCTGCTTCCCAATCTAGTGCGTCAAGCGGCGCAATGCAAGCAAAAATTTAAAGACAACTCATTATTTACCAGGGCATTGACCGGCTCGGCCGCACTTTGCCCGAGGGACGGTTTCATGATCGCGTCCACACCCGCCGTACAATGGCGTCCGGCGGCTTTTTATCGAACGGACGGTGACAGGTTGCGCTGCACCCTGTGCCCTCACGAGTGCCGGTTGACAGACGGTGAGACGGGTTATTGCCGGGTGCGCCGCCGCCGGGGTTTCGCATTGGAAACGGCGACCATGGCCTCGGCGGTGTTCCATTTGGACGCCGTGGAGAAAAAGCCGTTTTATCACTATTATCCCGGCACCGAGGTGCTCACCACGGCCCCGCCGGGGTGTACCATGCGGTGTTCGTATTGCATCAATTGGAAGCTGTCCCAATACGGTCGTCATGAGCAAGCCTGCCGGCGGGCCGAGCCCGTCAGCGCGCAAGGCCTGGCGGACCGAGCGGAGGCGGCAGGGGCCGCGATTGCCTTCAGTTATTCGGAACCCGTGTTGGCCGCCGAGTTGACCCTGGCCCTGGCCGCGCTGCCCCGGCCTCCTCGGGTGGTTTGGAAGACCAACGGATTCATGACGGCGCAGGCGGCGGCAAGGTTGGCGCCGCATCTGGACGCGGTGAACATCGACCTGAAGTGTTTGGATGATGCCGCGCACCGTCGGTTGACCGGGGCGCCCGTCGGCCCGGTGTTGGATACCGTGGAAACCTTCCTGGCCGCCGGGGTGTGGGTGGAGTTGAGCACGCCGCTGATTCCCGGTTACAGTGCCGATCTGCAGGCCATAACCGCGATCGCCGGGCAGATTCGAAGCTGGGGATCGCATATCCCCTGGCACCTGCTACGGTTCTCGCCGGATTTCCGCATGAACGATCACGCGCCGACGCATCCCGACCTGTTACGGCGAGCCGTGGAGACAGCGCGGGCGGAGGGTTTGATGTTCGTTTACGTGGAGCGCGCACTGGCCGAGGCCGGGCGGCGAACCCATTGTCCCCGGTGTCACGCGGTGTTCCTGGCGCGGGATATCCAGGCCGCCCGGCTGCCGTTGCCGGTAGGTGAAAACTGCCGAGACTGCGGGTTTGCCATACCGGGCCGCTGGGTTTCAAGAGGAGCGTCATGATGGAGTACCGTTTTGTGCCCGAATTACCGGATCTCATTCAACCCGAAGAATACGCCGGTGACCCGGAGGGCCGTCGTTTAAGAGTGCGCCTCCGGGCCACCGATCAGGGGTTGGAGTTGTTGGGAGATGCCGCCAATCCCGCTTATTTGGAACGGTTATTGGCCGTCTTGGGGGCCGAGGTGGTGGAGCAGATGTTATGTGGTTAGCCGGAACTCAAATCGCCCCGGCGTATAGCCGGGGCGAGGTGCGATCAGTTACCGCCCTGTTTGGGTTCGGGATCGGGTTCGGGCGGGGTGCCGTCGGGTATGTTGTCCGGGACTTCCGGTTCTATGGATGGGTCCGGGTAGGAACTGGTGAAGCGACCGGTTTCGGGGTCGAGAAAGATGACGAACTCTTGGCCGATTCGGCGGTGCAGGTCAAGCGTCAGGACGCCGTTGTCAAAACCGAAGAAACCCGGTTCGACTTCTTGCTGATGGATGAGGGTGAGCCAACCCATGGTTCCGTTCGCATTCAAGCGAAGGACGAAAGCCACATTGGGCAGGTTCAAGATCAGGTTACCGACAATCAGAACCCGGTCAATGATCCCCGCCACGTAAAGATTGCCTTCCGCGTCTTCCGGGCCGGTGATCAGGGTGCCTTCCGGGCCGGTGGCCAGGGTGATTGCGATTTGACCGAGGTTTATGTCGATTTCGGTGTCCAGATGATTTCCGCCGATCGCCCTGTCGCAGAACAGGATGAGTATCAACCAAAGGATGAACCTGAATCGGGTGTTATTCGTCCGGGTGCAGACACAACTATGGCATGTCATGGAAAAACTCCTTTGATTGCCCGCGCGGATCGGGGTGTTTATTGTCGTTTACGCGAGATCCGCTACTGGGCTGTTTTATGCCGAGCGGGGGCGATCGCTGCCGCCTTGTCCCGCCTCTCACCCGCTCAAAGGAATTTTTGGAGAAAGCTGCCCAAAAATTTTTCGCGAAGTATAAATATTTAGGAGAGAATATTGAAAAATAAAGAGTTAGACCCTATTCAGTTCGTGATGGAGAATCGGAAGATGTTTGTTGGAATAGCTCGGGGTTATCGACCGACGAACCCGGAGCTATTGTTGGATGAGATCCTCGATGCTATTCGAGATAAACCGGACCTGGTCTTTCATCACGAGGCGGCTATCGTCAGCTATGTAAAACGGGCGATGTACTATCTCATGCTGGACAAGAAAAAAAGAGACCGCCATACCGTGGCCGTCGAAGAAAACATGGCAGAAGCTCAGATGGCCTTTCCTCCATTACATGAGGTTTTCGCGTCTTTAAGGGGCTACGACGGACCACTGCCTTTGCGCGATGTGTCAGACGATCGACCGAAGGAGAACGACGATATGAATGAAGCCAGGGAACGGTCGATCACCGTTTTGATCGAGGATTTTCGCAACAACTTAAGGGAACGGGCGAGCGGTCTGGTGCCCTTGTTCCGGCAAATACTGGACCCCGTTTGGGATGAGATGTTTGCCGAGCGTTACCCGGAGCATCACCCGATCTCAAATACTTTGAGCGAAGGCCTGGATCGGGTCTTGATCCGTGCCCTGTTCAGCCTGCCCCTTTCCGCCGGTCGAGATCAGATCCAGGAGGCTTTGGCCGAGGTGGGGGAGAAATACATTCCTGTCGGTGTGGGAGATGTACAACGAGGCGTCGCCGACGACCGGGAAACCATGCTGACCCATTTTATGACGGTGCACCAATATATGACCGGGTTACAAGGTGAAGACCGGGCTTATGGCAAGGCAATCGTGCTTTTTCATGTGGATGACATGAGTCATCAAGAAGTAGCCGATGCCATGGGCATTACCCGCAAACAGGCAAGGACACTTGTCCGCAAGGGCATGGACGGTTTGATTGAGCATTGCCGGCCCGGCTCACGGTAATCCGCACCCTCTAAGGAACCCTCGACTCATAAAATGCAGGTCTCAACGCGGCTGTTTGTATAAAATGCGACTTATACCCTTCAGGCTGCAAAAACCGCGTGAACAGTCGGTTTTCGGGCGGGGCTTCGGCCGTGAAACTTTCTTTTCAGAGGCGTGAAATTGGCTTGAAACCGAATCGAACTTGGTTCATGATGAGATTCCCTCTGTTGCTTCGGGGTTGTTGGATCAAGTGTAGCTTTTAGGGTGCTGTTATGACCAAACTATCTGTTTTTTCGGAGATTGGTCGACTACGGGCGGTAGCCGTTCACCGTCCCGGGAAGGAAGTCGACTACATGACGCCGTCGCTCATGCATCAATTGCTTTTCGACGACATTCTTTTCGGTCGCGAGGCGCGAGCCGAACACGACGATTTCAGCAGGGTCCTGAGCAAAGCCGTCGACCGCGTGTTCGATGCCCAAGACCTGCTGGCCGAGACTTTTCAACAGGACGGTGTCGCCTCGTTTTTCCTGAACCGTTACTGCCGCTACCACCATTTGGGTGACGCCGACCGCGAGATTTTGGAGAGCCTGCCCCCCGATGAACTGGCCAAGCGCGCCGTCAACGGCTGGTACGAGGAGAATGCCGACGGCACCAATTACACCTTCCGCTTCCCGCCCGTGCCCAACCTTTTGTTTATGCGCGATCCCGCGGCCGTTATCGGTAAGGGCGTTTCCATCAACAACATGGCAACCTCAGCGCGCAAGCCCGAGCCCATGATTATGGAGTCCATCTTCCGGTTCCACCCGGATTTCAAGGTGGACAGCGATGAGAACATCTGGTTTGACCGCATTCCCGGTTTCATGAACGGCAGGCCGCAAACCTACCATACCCTGGAGGGCGGCGACATCCTGGTTTTGTCCGAGGACGTGGTGGCGATCGGCATCAGCATCCGCACCTCGCAATCGGCGGTAACCCTGATCGCCGAGGCCCTGCGGCAACGCAGTCAATTCAAGACCCTGCTGGCCGTGTTGATGCCGCAGGAACGCGCGGTCATGCACCTGGATACCATCTTCACACAAATCGATGAGGAACATTGCCTGATCTTTCCGCCGCTGTTCCAGCCTGAATCGCCTCGTAGCGTACCCGTGATCAAGATGGACCTGACCTCGGACCAGTTGAAGGTGGTGTTGGAGGATAATTTCCTGGAAGCCCTGGAGAAAGAGGGCCACGGCCTGAAGCCCATCCTGTCCGGCGGGCGCAACCTGTTGGACCAGGAGCGCGAGCAATGGACCGACGGCGCCAACGCCTTCTGTATCGCCCCCGGTGTCATCTTGGGCTATGAGCGCAACGTGCTGACCGCGGAAACCCTGGGTTGCAACGGCTACAACGTGGTGACCAGTCAACAGGTCCTCAATGACGAGGTTGATCTGCTGGACGGAAAACGCTATTTCATTCTGATCAAAGGCAACGAGTTATCCCGAGCCCGAGGCGGCCCGCGCTGCATGACCATGCCTTTAAAACGGGACTCTCTTGATTCCTGATCGATATCGATGCTTGACGGAGGATTACGGTGCGAAAAGCATTATTGGCATTCGGGGGCAACGCCCTGATTCGGCCTGAGGAAGACGGCCTGCAAAAAGACCAGTTGGAAAATGCAAAAGAATCGGCCGAGATGGTGATCAACCTGTTGTCGCAGGGTTTACAGCCGGTCATCGTGCATGGTAACGGACCGCAGGTTGGGAATATTCTCATTCAGCAGGAGGAAGCCGGCAACCGGGTGCCGTCCTACACCATGGATGTGTGCGGCGCCCAGACCCAGGGCAGCATGGGCTACCTGCTACAGCGCAGCATCGAAAACATGTTGAAGTTGCGCAAGTTGCCGCAACGTTGCGTCACCGTTCTCACCGAGGTGGTCTGCGACGCGCGCGACCCGGGCTTCCAACATCCCAGCAAGCCGGTGGGCCCCTTTTACGAGGCTTTTCGCGGCCGCGCCCTGCGTGATGAGAAAGAGTGGGTCATGAAGGAAGACTCCGGCCGCGGCTGGCGGCGCCTGGTGCCTTCGCCGAAGCCGCTGGAAATCGTCCAGATCGACGCGATCCGCACCATGGTCGAGAAAGATTACGTGGTGCTGGCCTGCGGCGGCGGGGGCATCCCGGTCATCAAGGACCCCAGCGGTTATTACGTGGGCGTCGAGGCGGTCATCGACAAAGACCTGACCTCGGCCCTGCTGGGTCACGAGTTGGGCTGTGAGGTTTTCATCATCCTCACCGGCGTCGAAAAGGTCGCGGTCGATTTCGGCAAACCCACGCAGCGCAACCTTGACCGCATCACCGTCGCCGAGGCCCGGCAGTATATGGAAGAAGGCCAATTTCCACCCGGAAGTATGGGACCCAAAATCCAAGCCGCGATCAATTACGTGGAAGGCGGCGGTGAAGAGGTGCTGATCACCACCGCCGAGGCATTGCTCACGGGTAAACTTGAAGAGATCGGGACCCGGATCGTCAGCGATTAGGCTCCTGCAAGAATTCTCAGGCAACCCGGCCGGCCCGATTCCATGTGTAGTCGATAGGCTCGGTAACCCTCAGCGCTATTTCCAGTTTGGCCTCGGGGAAGCGGGACGTTCTGAAATCCGTACATTGGATGGGCTGCAGCGGCCATTTCTCGCGGGAGACGGCGACCGAGGAGACACGGCCGTTTTTGGCGACGTGAAAGGCGCGCTGTAAGGGGCCGATCAGATCGATGCCTTCTTGGACGGAACCCAGGGAACTGGTCCTCGGCAGATCGCCCGGTGCATCCCTCCAGGCGGCGTGAATTTCGTACTCCTGATCCCGACAGGCCAGTTGGAAGTCATCATCGCGTCGGCTCATTTCGATACCCGCGTGGGTAAAGGCGTATTCGGTGAACAGGTTGCCCAGCGCCACGTAGAGCAGGTTCGGGCAAAAGCTTTCCAGGAAGAAGACACCTCGGCTGAGACCCTTCCCGGCGGGGCAATTTACCAGCAGGCGGTAGGCAATGTGATGGTAGTGCAATCCTCGTCGGATGGGCAGGAAGGCGGGGCGCATGTGGTCCAACTGCACGCTGACCGTGGAAATCCAAGCCCGGTCGCGGTAGATCACAGGTTGCAGGGGTTTCGGAACAAGGTGTCGAACAGTCTTGGGATCGACGGAAAAGTTGAACAATCTTGCGTCGCGGAGGCAGCCGCGAACACTGAGGGGAGAAGTCATCAAGGCGCCCATGAGGTTCCTCCTTTCTTGGGTCGAGTATTTCTTGTTTGAACCACCGGTTGTGTTACCAGAGCAGGCCCAGGTAGATGAGCAGCGGCAGGCCGCCGGCCTGAAGGAGAAGCAGCCATAGCCAGGGGGTCCAATTCGGCAGGTTCAGAATGTGGCTTCGTTTGATGATCGAGCGGGTCATGAGGATGCCGTCCAGGATGACTCCGCCAAGGATGACCGCGGTAACCGCAGCGTTGGAAGGGGCAAAGAAATGCATCCCGAAAAGGATCGCGGAGGGAAACAATAGGAAGGCGACCCCAATGTTCATAACTACCAGGAATTGCTCGAATATCTCCCGGATCCGGGTTCGCAGCAAAAGGGCAAAGCCGGCAAGGCATACGATCCAACCGGCCCCGGCGGCGCCGATCATGAACAATCCCCCTTTCAGCAGATCGAAGCCCGGCACGGCGGCGAACGATTTGACGGTGATATGCAGCGGATAGAACACATCCTCCGGCATCGCCGCGATCAGGCCCGATGACAGTTCCCGGTGACTACCGATAGCCGCGCCGAAGATGAGAGAGCCCAATAAGGCTCCGAGGATCATCAGTATGGAGAAGACCGCCCGGTTCAAGCGGGAGGGTCTGGGCACGGCACAGGCGGTGTCGCATCTAACCGGAAACAAGACACGGCGATTTTGGGAAAACAGGTAAAGGGGGATATCCAGAAGCCGGCGCACCAACGGCCGTTGCACCCATTGGGTAAAATCCAATCGCGGATGACGCAGTTGGAGTAACCGGGCGAAGCCGTCCCAGCCGCCGTACGCGGTATCGGTCTCGGGATCATAGAGCACGGACTGGCGATAGAAATGTTTGCTGACATGTTGCGGTACAACGGCTTCAGCCAGAGGTTGAGGCGTCACACGGCGCATGAGGCCGAGACGTTTGAAAAATTGCACACCTTGGGCACAGGCGGGGCATTGCCCGTCAAAGAAGAAGAGCATCATGTATCTCCCATGTTCGGCATTTCTGTATGAACAGAAATGGTTAGTTGAAAAAAAGAGCCGACAAAACGGCGGCGACACAGTTGCGTGTTGTTCGTCATTTCTGTATAGACAGAAATAACTCGCTAAAAAAAGGGACTAAGCCTCCTGTTTGACCCAGCCCTTGATCTTGGCGCCCAGTTTCAGAAACCGGATCAGGCCCTGCTTGGGCAGCTTGGCGAGTTGGTTGTACCAGGTCGTGGTAGTCTCGAAAAACTCCAACGTTTCGGTTAGACGTTCCTGGACCATGCCGCCCTCGCTCTCCGACATGGCCACGCATTCGCGAAGCAAGGCTACGGTGGGATCGATCTCGCGTTTCTTGCGTTCTTCCAAGATGATGCGAAACATCTCCCAGGGATCGGTAAGGCAAACGAAGTGGTCGCGGCGATCGCCCAGAATGTGGGTGACCTTGACCACGCCCCAGCCCATCAGTTCCTTCAGGCTGTTGGAGGCGTTGGAACGGGCAACGCCCAGGGTTTGACAGATCTGTTCGGCATGAAGCGGTTCCGGCGATAAGAAGAGCAAGGCTTGGATCTGGGCCACGGTGCGGTTGATGCCCCAACGGGTTCCCATTTCACCCCAGTGCAGGATAAATTTTTCGACAGTAGGTGACAGCTTACTCATGACGCCTCCATTTATTTCTGTCATTACAGAAATTAATGCCTGGCCTGGCTGAAGTCAAGCAGTTTCTTTACTATTTGACGTGAGCCGATTTTATGACTAAAGTCATATTATAGATCTGTTTTTCCAAAAGGGTTGCCGAGCCGACAACGCGGAACATGTTAGCCTTTTTGCATATAGAGAACGATTTACCTTCGAAGTGGAGGTCTCCATGAATCATCGTGAACGTATTTTGATCATAGGCGCCGCCGGGCGCGATTTTCATAACTTCAACACGGTCTACCGCGACAACCGGGCCGTTGAGTGCGTGGCGTTTACCGCTACCCAGATCCCCAAGATCGACGATCGTCGCTATCCCCCGCAACTGGCCGGTGAACTCTATCCCGAGGGTATCCCCATCATGCCCATGGATGAGCTGACGGCCGTCATCCAGAGGGAAAAGATAGATACCTGCGTTTTCAGCTACAGTGATATCCACTATGTGGACCTGATGCAATTGGCCAACAAGGTTCTCAGCGCGGGCGCCGATTTCAAGCTGTTGGCGCCGCAACGCGGCCACCTGGTCACCGACAAACCCTTGATCAACGTGTTGGCCGTGCGCACCGGCTGCGGTAAGAGCCAGACTACCCGGCGCATTGTCCAACTGTTGAAAGAGGAACTGGGCGTGCAAAAAGTGGTCAGCATCCGACACCCCATGCCCTACGGCGACCTGGCCGCACAGGCCGTACAGCGCTACGCGACACTCTCCGACCTGGAGAAACACAACTGCACCATCGAGGAGATGGAGGAGTACGAGCCCCATATCGCGGCAGGTAACGTCATTTATGCCGGCGTGGATTACGAGGCCATCTTGAGACAGGCGGAAAAAGAAGCGGATGTGATCCTATGGGACGGCGGGAATAACGATCCCAGCTTCTACCGGGGCGACCTCACCGTCACCGTCGCCGACCCCTTGCGGGCGGGCCACGAAACCACCTACTGGGCCGGCGAGACCAACCTCACCATGGCCGACATGATCATCATCAATAAATGCGACTCGGCGGAGGCCGATGCCGTTGCCACCCTCGAAAGCAACATCGCCTCGCGCAACCCGGGCGCGGCGGTACTGAAAGCCGACAGCAAGATCCAACTGGACGACGCGTCGGTGGTTGAGGGCAAACGCGTCCTTGTGATCGAAGACGGCCCCACGCTGACGCACGGCGAGATGTCCCTGGGTGCGGGATACGTGGCCGCGCAACGCTTCGGAGCCGCAGAAATCATCGATCCCAGGCCCTATGCGGTGGGCAGCATCGCCGCCGCTTACGAGAAGTATCCGCAACTGGGCAAGGTCGTGCCGGCGCTGGGCTATTACGAGGAGCAGTTGGAAGAGCTGCGCCGAACCATCGCCGATGCCGATGCGGACGGTGTCTTGATCGGCACGCCGATCGACCTGCGTCGCGTGATCGCCATGGACAAACCCGCAACCAGAGCCCGCTACGACCTGGCCGAACACGACCCGGGAATGCTGCTGAACGCCCTGCGTAAGGTCATGTCCAAATAAGCAACGGTTTAACCCGACACGGGGCGATCCGATCGCCCCTAATCCCCGTCAGGGTGAAAATGGAAGTGTGGGTAAGGGCGAATTGAACTCTTACCTCGCCGACGCTTCTTTTTTCGGTCCAATTTCATTTCACAACCTCAAGAATCGTTAGACAGCAAGGTTTTTGCTGATATATCAACTTGAGTCGAACATGGACGGACAACGTTGCCTATAGGCTTCCCACTCAGTGGAAAGCCCAGAGGCAATGCTGTCCATAGGCTACCTACTCAGTGGAAAGGGTAGGGACAGTATTGCCCATAGGCTTCCTACTCAGTGGGAAGCCTATAGGCAACGTTGTCCATAGGCTACCTACTCAGTGGGAAGCCTGTAGGCAACGCTGTCCATAGGCTACTTACTCAGTGGGAAGCCTATAGGCAGTGTTGTCTCATGGCAACATACTCAGTTACATGCCGTGAGGCAACGTTGCCGGTTTGGGTTTACCCTCATTTTCAATTACACCCTACTCGTCAAGCCAAAGCGCTTTCGTTGCCGGAATCCAGGACGAACAAACACGAACCGCGCGTCTTCAGAACCAGGCCTTCCAGAAATTCCTTTTCCACCTTGTGGGTGGCGATCCCGAAGATGTTGATATCCGCTCGCGGCAGGGTCTGCAGTAATTCATTGAACTTACCATGCGCCACCTTGATGCTGACATTCCCCGACAGCCTGGCGTGTTCGGTCAGGCTGACCAGGAACTCCCGGGCCATGTCTAAATGTTCTTCCTCTTCGACCACGGTCATCAGGCGCACGCGCGCGTGCCAATTCACTTTCAATTGATAGGCCATCAATACCGCGTAGTCCAGGTTGGCCAGTTGCAGGCCCAACCGCCAGTTCGGCGACTGGTCCCGCACCCACAGGTTGACCGAACGCTCCCGTCCCAAACCGGACTCGGGATGATGCGCCAGAAAGACCAGGCCCAACTGATTGTCCTGCGCCATGGATACCATGGCCTGAAGCTCCATTTCCGAGCGGTTCTCGATAGAGGAAAAGATGGTGTTGGGCCGGAAGAAGGAACCGGCCTTCACGCTGAGGCAGGTCCGTAAGCCGGCAACGAAATCATGGTCCTCGATGCGGGAGGTAGTTGCAAAGAGACCGTCTTCCTTAAAATCGTTCAGAAGCTCTTCGATTTCCCCGGGTGTTTTCTCGGAACGGAAATCGGCCACTTCCACGGAGCCGCGCGGGCAGATCAGCGCCCGGATAATCCGGTAATCGCCCTCCAATTGCAGACCCTGCCGAATGGGCACCACCAGATCCGGTTTCCACGACCGCTTGTAGGCAGTGCTCTTGCTGGTGATCACCTTCTTGGCCGCCCAGTTGGCTATGCCGGCGAAGATTCCACTGTGAACCGTTTCCCAAGGCGTCTCCAGTTCCAAATGGTCTAAGTAGAGGTAGATACTCACCACGATACCGATCGCCAGCAAACCGGCCAGGGGACTGATGATCAGGATCGCGGTGATACAGGTCAGACTGCCGACGATGGGTACCCAGGGAGAAATGGGGAATTCAGGGCGGAAGCTGATCATCTTGAGGCGGTGTTCGATAAACAGGACCAGGTTGATCATGAAGTAGATGACCAGGAAGAACATGGTCAGGATCTGGGCAATCGCGTTCAAACTTCCCAAGAGCAGGGTCGCCAATACAATCATCGCGGTGACCACCGTTGCATTGCGCGGTTCGCCGTGGTGTTGTTTCTCGAAGACCTTGCGGAAGGGAACCACCCGGTAGGTGGCCAGCGCTTGAAGCACCCGCGGCGCGGCAACCAGCGAACTGAGCGTGGCGGAAAAACAGGATGCCATGATACCCACCAGGACCATGGGCCCCCAAAGGGCTTTTTCGGCGGCGAAGACTTTGTCGATATTGCGCAGATCCTCGGCATTTCCCAGCAGGGCGTACCACACGGCCAGGGTGATATAAACCGCCAATGACGCGGCCCAGGCCGAAAGGGTGCCCCTGGGAATGCTGCGGCGGGGCGTCTTCAGATTGCCGGAGAGACTGGCCCCCACCATGATGCCGGTAGCCGCGGGAAAGAAAACCGAGAACAGAACCTGAAAGTCGGCCTCGGCAAAATCGCCCCACAGCACGGGCGTGGTATTGATGGGGTGGCTCCGCAATCCCAGCAACATGGAGGCCAGGGCCAGGATGGTGAGAATCATCACACCCAATTGGACGCGGAAGGCCAACTTGGCGCCGAAGTAGGAGATCAGCAATGAGGTCACGAAAACCACGGCCAGGACCAATATGCGCTCGTGTTCGGGAAAGATGTACATCCATGTTTCGATGATGCCTTCCATATAAAGCGCGGCAGACAAACCCTGGGCCAGGTATAGGGGAATCCCCACGCTGCCGCCTACTTCCAGGCCCAGACTCTGGCTGATGATGGAGAACACGCCGCCGGAACCCACGCGGATATTTGTGCTGATGGACGAGATGGACATGGCGGTGGTGCCGGTAATCAGGTAACAGGCCAGAATAACCAGAACGGCGCCCAACAAACCGCCGTTGCCCACCAGCCAACCCTCGCGCAGGTACATCATGACGCCCAGGATGGTGAGAATGGTCGGCCGAAAGACGCCGTTGAAGGTGCCGAAGGTGCGGTTCTCGGCCTCACCGGCTTGTTCGAAAATGGCGCCTACATTCTCGCCGGACTTATGTTCGTGCGCAACTTGCCTACCGGCTTCTTCTATGATTGAATCGGCTGTTGCCTCAGTTTCCCGCATACGCCCCGCAATCTCGCCAAGTATGTCTAAGACTTGGTTTATTTTAGCATAACGGAGGGTTCGGGCTTGGGCTAAGAAGCCGTTTTAAGAATGCCGGGCCAACCGGCTTCCTCCAGTGCCTTCCAGTTCCGATAGGCGCCGTCGCGGGAACAGCCCAACTTCTTTGCCGCCTGATTGGCATTATTCACCAGTTTCAATTCCATCAAGGTTGCCACGTCGGCGCGCAGATTGGGTCCGAACAGAAGACGGTTCTTTAGCCAGGTATTGCGACTGAGGACATATTCGCGGGAGCGAAACTTGCGCGGCTCCTCGGCAGTAGTTTTATAGACCTTCAGGCCGAAGTTTGCAAAATCAGGGTCATTGCCTTTGCGCTCGATTTGGATATCGGGATCTGCCGGCGCATCTTCCAGAGACTTTCCTCGCAACCGTTCCACGACCTGTTTGCGGATGACCTTCCAGCGATGATCGCCTTCCTTGACTTGTTTTTCGGCAATACCGCCCAGAATGGCAAGGGCATGGGGATCGAAGAGTTCGTTGATGGTTTTCAGCCGCTCTACATGAATGAGTTCCCGGTAAATAGCCAACCAGCCCAGCATCAAGCGGATCATCTGCTTGTTCCTCGGAAACTCCGGATCGGTAACGGTGGCCAGGATGATCTCCTCGGGAGAATCGACAAATCCAATCCGGCCGGCCTCGAAAGCGGCGCCCATGGCTTTCCACTGGTCACGCAGTTTATCGTAATTCATGTCCGGTCTCCATTGCGATCTCTGCCAGTTGATTTCGCACCCATTCCGGCCATTGTGGATGTGCATCACGTTCTTGAACCCAAAGCCGCGCTGATTCCAATTCAGCCGGGCTTGCTTTCAATTTTAACAAATCATCCCGATCTTCGCCCCGATCACAAAAGGCATAAGCCTTGGTGAGGATCATCTCTTGCCTGCCCAAGCATGAAAACATGCAAAGACTTGCCCTTGAAAACCGGTATCGTACGATTTTGCCATCCCTCCGGGAGTTCATCTGCAAGGCTACTGGGTCCATTATTGACCCATTTCGGATCAAGCTGAAAGATACCGGCCACTGCTCGGATATCTTCATCCAATTCCGAATCGATGACGGGGCTAAGCACATCGACATCTTGAGTATCCCTGGTTACCATGCCTTGTAGAATAAGTGATGGGACCAAGGAATGCGAAACCTGTCTTTGATGGAGGCGAGAATCCAGTTTTTCCAGTGCCTGAAGGAGATTCATCTAAGCAACCTCATGTTCATCTGGGTACGTATTATACGTACAAAATTGCTCAAAAGAAAGCCTCACTGAAAATCATTCAACCTGCAGAAGGTGATCTACCTTACGTCCCCGCTGTTAGGGGGAACCGTCGCGCGGACCGTATCAGCGGTCGATGGACGGATTTTTTCTTTAGGAACTGGGGGATGTAATGTTTCTGTGTCTCGTGCTTTGTTTGTTCTCTTCGGCGCCTTCCGGCGCTTATCGACCCTTGGCGCTTCCCGGCGAACCGGCCGTGGTCGTTCACCCGGACGGCAGTTCGGGCCATAACATGGTTTCGGTCACGCCCGATCGGCCCTTACGCTTGGAAATCGAGGGTCCGACCCAGCTTCGGTTGATC
>JAAUYB010217432.1_pt1 | contig 28769 bp, 15 predicted proteins | sample 7278071 | NCBI WGS metagenome assembly JAAUYB01 (sample SAMN14350121, study PRJNA611818) | marine sediment metagenome | isolation source: surface marine sediment (1.8m) | place: French Polynesia: Moorea | collected 2018-08 | reverse complement strand
GGAGATGTTGCATATGTCCGATTTCTGACATGTGAATAAGTATACGAAACACTTTGTCAGTTGCTAACGAACCAATGTGGTGCCGGACTTCCGCGCCGTGCCACTAGGAACTTGGACACCGGTTTCATTTTTCTCTCTCAGGCCAAAAGGCCGGACGTGTGGCCATGTGCCGGTGGGTTCATGTTTTCTCTATCGGTCGGCAATCTTATATCTGAACACTTGTTATTTTTGAGAGAACTACCACTCGACCGAGTACAACGGCTATACTGTTTTCATGTTGGATTACGAATTTCTCTACCAAATCTCGCTGGCTCTGCAGATCGAGCCCGATCATGCGGCAAGAATGCGTTTGTTATTGGATCGGTTGATTGCGCAAACCAACGCCCAACGAGGCTTTATCATCTCCCGCGAGGACGGCGAGTTACGCGAGAGCTATCAGGTACGCTTTGAAGAGGCGCGACTTTCAGCGGATAAACGCCGCTTCAGCAGAGCCCTGGTACGCGAGGCCGTTCGATCCGGCCAGGCCTTTGTTTCCCGAGACCTGGCCGATGATGAGCGTTTCGGTCGGTTCGAGAGCGTACGCGCCATGGGCAGTAATGCGGTACTGGTAGCCCCGATCCAGCACGCGGGCGAGGTTCAAGCCGTGATCTTCCTGGAAAAAGAGCACGCGCATGGTCCGTTTGCACCGGGAACGGCCGACCTGGTGGAAAAGTTCGTCAAACTGGCCGGGTCTGCCGTCTATCGCGCCCTGGAATACGACGCCCTGATGCGCTTCAAGCAAGGGCACGAGCGCGATCTTCTGGCGCGTTATAACTTTGAAGGCATTATCGGCAGAGCGCCGCTGATGGTGAGCCTGCTGGAAACCACGGCCCAGGCGGCGGCCTCGGAAGCCGCGGTACTTATCTACGGCGAAACCGGTACGGGTAAGGAACTGATCGCCCGCGCGGTCTACGCCAACAGCACACGCCGCGATAAGGCCTTTGTGACCCTACACTGCGGCGCCCTGCCGGAAACCCTTTTCGAATCGGAACTGTTCGGCCATAAACGGGGCGCTTTTACCGGGGCGCACTCAGATCGCCGCGGTCGCATCGCCCAAGCCGACGGCGGCACCTTGTTTATCGACGAGGTCGCCGAAATTCCCATGTTGTCCCAGGCCAAACTGTTGCGCTTCTTCCAATTCGGCGAGTTCCAGCGGGTGGGCGCCGACCGGGTGGAAAAGGTGGACGTACGCATCGTGGCGGCCACGCACCGCGGCTTGGAAGAGATGGTGCGGGAAGGCAGCTTTCGCGAGGACCTGTATTACCGCCTGAATGTGATCGAGTTGGAAATCCCGCCCTTGAGAGCGCGTCGCGGCGACATCCCGCTGCTGCTGGACCATTTCTTCAAAATCTATTGGCGCGGTCAAGAACCCTGGTCGTTGAGCGCGGAGGTTACAGAATTGCTGGAGACCTACGATTACCCGGGCAACGTTCGTGAATTGGCGCACATCGTAGAGCGCATCTGCGCCCTTGCTCGGGAAACCCGAATCGAAGCCTCCCTGTTACCCGGGAACGTGCGCAACCCGAAAGCAAAGGCAGGCGCCGCTCACGGTTTCCGCGACTATACCAAGGAAGAACTACAACGCATTCGCGAACAGGCGATCAAACAAGCAACGGAGGAAGTGGAGCGCCGCTTCCTGGAGGGCCTGCTGGCGCAAAACGGGGGCAACATGTCACAAGCGGCGCGCGCGGCCGGTTTCCAACGCACCTACCTGCACCGACTATGGTCCCGCCACTTCGGGTCCGCCAAAACCCACTGATCTTCCCGTCGAACTTCACCATGTCCTCTTTGCCCTGATGGACGCAAGGTCAGTACCCAACCGCTATCTCAACTCGATCAATTGACGGTCGGCCACTCTATAGATGCGATTGCCTTCCTCCATATCGAAAAAGAGAAAGCTTTTGCCCCGCTCAGCCAATAGCTGGACGGAATGCTGCATGTAGGGATAGCCTACACGCCGGATGATCTCCCCGGTTTTTTGGTCTATTTTGGTAAGCAACCTGAAGGGAATCAAATCGCGGCTGTCCGCATCACGAATATTCTCAACCGTTCCATTCTCAGTTCTCAATTCAGTGATATGTTGCTTTTCCAGTATGTAGAGGTGATCGCCCGCAGCAACCATGCCGGAGGTATCTTGAAAGAGGCGAACCACGGTAAACGATTTACCGAAGCGATAGGTTTTATAATCTTCGACGGTCAGTAGCCCGGGCATCTTCATGGGTAGGCGGATATGCCAGGCAAGCTCGCCCTTTAAATCAACGGCAGTCAATTCGCCGATGTTGGCGTCGTAGCGGAAAAGGGAATCTGCACCGATCGTGATTTCCGTTCCGGGATCGATATAATTCCCCTCATGATTCACGGGCAGGTCGTGCAGGTTTGGCAATATCCACCGAGGAGCCTTTCTATCCCAAATAGGACCGGAGACCATGAACCATTGCAGATTCATGCGATCGATGGTCGTCAGGTAGGGTACATTCTCACGGACCGCGATTTGTCCTTCATTGAACGGTAGTTTGTGATTGGCAACAACATTGCCGCCACTATCTAAAATCACCACCCCGCGTTGATGGCTGAACCAAAGCTTACCGGTAGTGCGATCGAAAGCAAGGTTGTTGCCCTGAATCGATTTGGGTATTTCGCGTGGTCCCTCACCCGAACTATTGGACATCCACTGTAGTCGTGGTTGTGAAGACTCGCCTTGAAAGACATAAGCCTTGACCTTACTGTCGGCCTCATCCCAAAGAAACAGTCTCTGATCGACCCAGAGAACCTGTGTCGCATAACCGACGGGTTCTTCCCATCGAGACATATCCAGAACATTTGGGTTAAATGCCCAAAAAATAAAAGTGATCAAAAATCGATCTCCGGGGAATGATACGGCTCAATAGGTTTCATCTTCCCAACATACCAAAAAAACGGAGCACCTAAGCGCTCCGCTCTTTTTTTGCTACTTGCCGGTTGCAATGGGATTACAGGCCTACCGGTGTATAGATGTGGCCCGGTAGGATGGTGTTCAAGGTGGTATTGTTCACGCCCATATGGCCGGACAGCACTTCCCAATAGATATCGCGGAAGTCGGTGACCCAGTCCAGGTTGCCGTAGAGCAGGTCGTTGTTGTGTAAGCCGGGCCAGTTTGCGCCCTCGTTGACCATGTTGCCGGTTGTGGTGCCGCCCATGGCCAGGACCAGGCTGCCGACGCCGTGGTCGGTGCCGTTGGAATCGTTCTGGTAGGCGCGTCGTCCGAATTCGGAGACCACCAGGAACATGGTGTCCTGCATGCGCACCGGGCCCATGTCGTCATAGAAGGCGCGCATGCAATCGGCCATGTCGCGCAACAGGCGGGCGTGGATGCTGGAAGCTTCCTGGGTGGGCGCCGCCGGGTTCAACTGGTTGGAGTGGTTGTCGTAACCACCCTGATCGATGGTCACCACTTCTACACCCAGGAAACTGGAGTCGTCCTTCAGCATCTGGGCCGCGTGCGAAACGCGGTCGCCCAGGCGGCTGTTGGGGTAGGTGACGCCGTTGTCGGGTACATAGTTGGTGCGGTCGCGGTCGGCGAAACTATCGATCATCTCGAAGATACGATTGCCCGTATTGTAGACATCGTCGTTGCTGCTAGGATGAGGCAGGGCCAGGACTTCACTCAGCTTTTGGCGGTAGGCGTCGGCTTCCGTATCGCCCAGGTCGGGGTCTACTTCCAACTCCGCGCGTCCGAAGTTGCTGCTGACGGGAACGGGCACCGAACCCGTCACGCTTTGCGGGATATTGCTGCCGATGGAGATGCCGCGAATCAAACCCGGACCGGTGGTTTCCTGCAGAAAGCGGTTCAGCCAGCCGTCCATCAGGCCGACGCCCGGCACCCCGGTTTCCAGGTAGGCTTGGGATTCGAAGTGACTGCCGTCCGGGTTGGGATAACCCACGGCGTGCACCATGGTCAGGTCACCGGCTTCGATAATGCCGCGCAAGGGTTGGATGGAGGGATGCAGGGCAAAGAAGCCGGAGGTGCCGGTCACATTGATCAGGTTGCCTTGGGGCAGCGCCACCGTGGGCCGCAGGCCGCTGTAGTAGCCGTATTGCGGGTTGCTGACAGGAACCAGGGTGTTGAGACCGTCGTTACCCCCGCGTTGGAACAGGACTACCAGTTTCTTGATTGTACCGCCCTTGCCCGCGCGGTGACGGGGACGACTGAAGCCTTGAACCGCTCCGCCCAGTAATGCCGAACTGCCCAGGGCCTTCATGAAAGTTCTTCTTTTCATCATCATTCTCCTACTGTTTGTTCAGCTCTGGCAAGCGAAGGTAAAGGGAAAGGGTTTGACGGACGCGGTTGTCCAAGACTTCGTCGGTCAGCGAGAAGGCGCCCGGATTGTCGTCGGTCAACCAGGATTCGGCAATAGCGCGAACCCCTGCCGGTTGGGTCCCGTGGGTGGTCAGGTTCTCGAAAAAGTCCAGGATGCCGTCGCTGCCGGTATCACCGTAGCGACCGAAGAAACGGTGCAGGTCCAGCGCGGGCGTCATGCCGTGGCCCCGGTTGGAGGTAACGTCGTTGACCAGGTTCCAGCGCTCCAGCATGGAGTTGGTGTCGATCCAAGCCACACTTTCCTCGGCGAAACCGGTGGGATCGGCGTACTCGAACAGGTTCATACCCATGCGTTCCAGGTAGTAGATCAACGAGGTGGTCACCGGATGAGCTTCGGTCATGCGTATCAGACCGGTGGCGAACTCCAGCGGCGTCTTGGTTTTGTTGCCGCGATAGGCGGTATCCGTGCGGAAACGGGCGTGGGTGAAGATGGCCGTCAGGGTTGTCTTGATATCGCCGTTCGAATTGTGGAACGCGGTTGCCGCCGCGGTGACTACATCCGCCGGTGGATCATCCGCGATAAACACCTGGCACAGTTTCCAGGCAATGAAGTCCGCTGTCTCCTGGCGGCCCAGCAGGTGCTCGATCAAGGCCATGCCGTCGGAGATGCCGCCGCCTGCCGGAATGGTGATGCCCAGGAGGTTCTTTTCACCGTAGTCGTGCAGGCCCGGATTGAAGGTGAACTTGCCGTCGATGACGGTCCAACCGGTGAAGCAGCGCGACGCTTCCTCGATATCCGCTTGGGTGTAACCGTTATTGACGCCCATGGTGTGCAGTTCCATCAACTCGCGAGAGTAGTTCTCGTTGGGCGCGCCCACCACGTTGCTGTCGTTGTCCAGGTAGATGGTCATGGGCAGGTAGTTGGCGGAGGCCAGCAGCAAGTCGCGGAAGTTGCCCAACGCGTGCTGCCGGAAACGCTCGTTCTCCGCTTGCTCTTCCATAAGGCTGTCCACCTTACTCAACTCGGTGTTGAAGTGGTTTTCCCAGAACCAGGTCATCACTTCCAGCAGTTGGCGTTTGGAGCGGATCATGCGGTAGAGCATCTGGCCGGTGAGGTCGCGGTAGCCGTGTTCGGGGTTGAACATGCCGGAAGCCAGGTCCGCCTCCAAGGCGCTGTCGTCAATGGTGTCCGGGTTCAGTTGTTGGTTGATCCAGGCAGTGGCGCCCATGTTCAGCAGTTCGTTGATGCTCTCCGGTGACGGACCGAAGCTCATGCGGTTGAGGATGTGAAAGGCCTCGTCCAGTTCGGCCTGAGAGGTGCCGGCGGGCGGGAAGGTGACGGCGGCCGTTTGGGGAACCGGTCCCGGCGGGCTGTGTAAGGCCAGGTTGGCATTGCGGTTCTGACTGACTTCCGAAGGGGTCAAAACGCGGCCGTAGGCGGCAGCGGCCAGGAAGGTGCCGATCAATTGGTTTTTACTGGTGCCGGGATCGCGAGTGCGGCGGTAGGCCTGGCCTACGTTCAGTTGCAACATGTTCTCCCAACTACCGAAGTCGATGGCAATATCTTCCTCTTCGGCAATGACGCCGTTGATCCAAATGCGGTTGCGCAGGCCGTTGCTGGTGCCCACCACGTGGAGGCGCTGACCGGCGGTCACCACGTTTTCGGCTACCAGGGTATGTTCGCCGTCTCCGTCGTCGATAATGAAGTAGATGTCGTTATTGCGCAGGTAAAGCGAGGCGTAGTCGTTCCAGCGGGGATTGGTCAGCGAGATCAGGTAACGCCAGTTCCAATCCACGATTTCGTCGGTAATGAAATCCACCTCGACGGCGATGCCGTCGTTTCGATAGGCCTCGGCGCCCAGGCGACTGCCGGCCGGAACGGAACTCAGCGTTCCGGGAGACAGATAGGTCAGGCCGCCGGTGGAACGCGGAAAGGCGCGCGGGTCGGGCCGCAGGTCAAAGCCGTTGCGCGCGCCGTCGAAGAAGTGATTGCCTTCGCGAAACAGGTATTCGGCAATCTGGGCGGTTTGGGAGCGACCTGCCGAACCGCGGTTGGCCAGAGGGGTAATGGTGTCGAAGGATTGAGGGCCGTGACGAAGCAGGCCGTTAGGGATTCGTACCTCGCTGCCGCCCTCGTAGGACCAGTAGACATCGATCTCGGGGCCTCTGCCTCTGCTGCCGGTGATCAACTGAAAATGTGTCACCCCGGCCGGCAATTCGATTTCTCCGCGAGAGTCGTACTGCTCCTCATAATCGTAGCCGATGGCCGCGACCTTCTGTCCGTTGATGAACAAAGCGCCCTGTTCGTTGATCCGAAAGCGGTACCAGCCGGGATTGGGAATACTGAGTGCGCCCACCATGGAAACAACGGTATTGCGGTAGACCCGGCGACCGTTGAAGTTGGTGCCGCCGTCGTTTTCCGTTTCCAGTTGCAGCGTGGGCGAGGTGGCCGTGGCGACCGGCGTCCTGCCCTCGATGGAGGGCAGAGCGCCGCCGTACCATTCAACCGGATAGATGTTGACGGCAATACCCGAGTTGCTGACTTCCTTCGACAGGTAAAGGGAGTAGGGGAATTCCACGACCCGGCCGTCACTGTCCTCGGCGCGGATATCGATGTGGTTCAGGCCTTGGACCACGCCGATGGTGCGCTCGTAATAGCCGTCTTGCAGAGTCCGTTCGTTACCGCCGATCCACAGCCGGGTATCGGTATCGGCGCCTATGACATAGGCTTTGATGGGCACTAAACTATCGGAAACCCGGACACCGCTGGGGGGGTCCATGATGACACGCAGTTCCGAGACACTGTCCTCCGGAATCGTCGTTCCCTGGTGGTAGAGATAGTCCGGCAGGATGGTCGTGTTGAGCGGGCCGATGATATCGCCCGTGCTGCGCCAGGCCAGGGATAAACGCGGGTCGGCGCCGTCGGTGTAGAACTCCAGACGAATAGGGTGTAGACCGTAGTCCAGAATCACGCCGCCGGAACCGTTTTCCGGCCAGCCGTCGAAGGCCGCGCGTTGGACGCCGCCCACATAAAGGCGGGCGCCCCTTCGACCCTGGATGGTGAAGGTATAACGCGCATCCTCGGGCACGAACAGGTAGCCGGTATAAACCGCGCCGAACTGGTGACGCATGTGCGAGCCCAGGAAATCCTCGTAGTCGTCGATCTCGTCGAAGCGATCCACGGCGTTGACTACCACCGGGTCGGGATTACCGGGCAGGGCGTCGAAATTGGGGAAGGCGATGTCCTGTTCGGGATCACCGTTTTCGAAACCGTAATATCGGGCCAACAGGCCGCGACCCAGGTTGCGAATGCAGCCGCCCACGCTGACCATGTCCAAGATGTTCACCGTGTCGTTGCCGTCAAAATCGGCCGGTTCGGCGGCGCTGCCTGACTTGAGCCAGATGGAGGCCGCGTAGAAGATGTCGCCGTCGTCGAAGCCGGATTGACCGTCTATCTCGTAAAAACCACAGGGTTCCGATTGTGCTTGCAGCACGGCCGGAAACAAAAACACACAGAGCAAGAGCCGGAAAGCTGAGTGTCGGAATTTCATATCCTTTTCCTTTTTAAGGTTGGGCACCCTTTGCGATCCACAGGCGGATGCGTTCGATATCCAGGTCGCTGAGAGGTCCCACATCGGGCGGCATGGTGCCGTCCGCGGTGCGGAGGTAGAGCTCGCTCAAATTGGGAAAACCGGCAACGAAACCGGCGCCGTTTTTGCCGCCCATCTCCGTGAGGGAATAGGTCGCCATACTGAGGCCGCCTGAAACGGCATCCACATGGCAGGCTTGACAGTGGGGAATGATGATTTCCTGGAAGATATTGGACCAGGAATCAGGGGCGATGACCTCTACAAAAACCTGGATCGGTTGGGTATCTAAAAAGCCGTCGGTACCAAAAACCCGAAACGAGTCCACGCCGATGAACCCGTCGGCCGGTGTATAACGTAATAAGCCATTCAGAACGAAGGCAAAACCGTTAGCGGGTTGTGTGTCGATGACCAGTGAGCCGACTTGTTCGTCGTCCTCCACCATGTGTTCGATGATGACGGAATCTCCCTCGGTGGTCACCGTGTTGTTCGCCACTATGACCCGGGGCGGGGTATTGGGCGGTTGGATATCGAAGTTACAGAAGTAGAAGCTGTCCAACAGCGTGACTGTTCCGTCTCCATCGGGATCGAAGTCAGCCGTGGGCGGCACACCCGGCCAGGCCTCCAGCAACAGGGCGAAGTCGTTTTGGGTGTAGTCGCTGTCGCCGTCCAGGTCGGGGGAATCGGGGTGGACCAGTACGCGCACCTCATCGGAATAGACGCGACCGGTATTGTGATCGATCATATCGACACGATAAACCGTGGTTTCATCCGGTTGCACCACCAGGTAGATATCGTCCTGAAAGCTGCCGTCCCAATTGACGGTATAGTCGTCCGTCCCGATCGGAAAGGCCTGCAAGGTGACGGGGAAGTCCCCGCAAGAAGCCTTATCGGGTCCGGCGTCTACGCCTACCTGAAACAACAAACCGACCATGAGCACAAGCATGGAATTGAAACCTCGGAGCCCACCTTTCCGGGTAGGGATCATCAGAGCGCTGTACTTGGATCAATGTATCCATTGAAATAATAGAGCAAAGGTTTCCACTCAACCTGAGGTCATTCTAGACCTCGCGTCACCCGGCAACAGTGAGCCCGGTCACAGCCGGGCCGTATGGACGGCGATTGGTGAGCGGCGTTACAAACCTTTATCAGCCGCGCCGGGCGAGATGGTGAGGCGCCGGCTCTTTGCCCGGGAACCGGGCGGTTTGAGCATCGTGGTATCTGGCACCAGATATGGCTTAGGTTGCATCGTCCCCGGTTTTCAACGGCGGCGGTTGGCTGATGAGCACATCCATGACCTTGATTAATTCCTGCCTGGTCTCTTCCTCTTTAGTGACGCCGTCTACCACCTTTTGGTAACCACTCTCAGAGGGAGCCTGCCTCCGTATTCTGTTATTGCCCTTTTTGATTTTTTTGTCACATTCGCACACTCTGGTTAAATAGTCCCTCAATACATAGACGTATGCAGCAACGATTCTTTGGTTTTCCTTATGTATTTCTTTATGTCTTTTGAGTTTGTTATCTTCAGATTCTTTCTCGAGCTTCTCAACCCTCTCTCTCAAATCCTTCAGTTCTTTGTCCGGATCAGGCATCTCAATTCCCCCCTATTCAATTGAATGGATATACCCCTCAGTGACGTGTGTCACAAATATATCCCAAATCCAGGGGGATTGCTAATGGTTTTCTGTTTTGTGTTCGGACGGTTAGGTTATCGTCGGGTCCCCCCCTTTCAAGCTACTGTGAGAAAAGGAATTGTTATAAATATTTGATTGTGCTCATCCAATGTGGAAACCGAATCGGGATGATGGGGACTTTGTCTTGGTTCAGACTGGGTTTCCACAAATCGTCAAGCCGCTTCAGGTCTTGCTCTATGTCTTTCAACTCGCCGGAACCGGATTGTTCCATTGCCTCACGCGCTTCCAATAACTGTTTTTTTGCCTTCGGGTACTTTTTTACTGCGATTAGGGCCCGACCATAGTACCACTTGAAATGAGGCCCTAATCCCGTTCCGGCATCACCCTTGCTCTCGTACACCGATACCAATTGGCCCAGTATGCGCTCGGCTTCATCGAAACTACCGCGAGCCATGTAAGTTTCACCGAGGGTACACCGGGTCAATAGACCTACCTCGCCGTCCCACTCGCCCAACCTGATTAGGATCGGAATGTTGATCTCCATCAGTTCTATCGCCTCCTCCAGTTGGTTGTTTTGCCTGAGACAATCCCCCAAATTGTTCCGGGTCCTTAATGTATCCAGCTCATCGCGTCCCTGAATTCTGAGACGTTTTTCCAGAATTGACCGGAGAATAGGTTTTGCCTCGTCCAACGCTCCCGTGTCCTTCAGGCTGATAGCCAGAGCTTCTTGGACCGCCATGGTTTCCAAGTGATCCTCACCGAATTGTCTCGCTCGGCGTTCGGCAATTTCTCTATAAATTTCGATGGCTTTTTCCTTTTGCCCTCGCCAATCCAGCAACCTGGCCCATGCTTGCCGGCTTCGCAATGTAGTTGGATGATCTTTGCCCAATTCTCGTTCATGAACCAGGAATGCCGCACTCAGCAGCGGTTCCACCTTGTCGTAACGCCCCTCCGTGATGAAAAGGTCGCACAGGTTTTTTTCCACTCTGGCAATAATTGAGTGACGCGGTTTTTCCTGATGCGCCAGATCACCGATGGCTTCATAAAAGAGGCACTTTGCTAATTCATTATTTCCAAGATTCTTATGGGCGATAGCGAGACTTTCCTGGATTCGTGCCCTTAATGTCGGTTCAGAAGAAGGCTTCTCATCCAAGGTGTGTAAAAGGTGGTTGAAAAGATTGATTGCCTGTTGGTTCTGCCCCATGTCCCGTAAACATGAGCCGAGATGGTGCTTCACATTGAACCAAAACAAATCACCGGGGCCTAACACCTTCGGCGCCTTCTCATCGATGGTTTCAAACGCGTGAAGTGCCTCGAGCCGATTTCCCGAAACCTGCCAATACTTGCCCATCTCGAAAAGTGCCTCCAGAGTCTCTTGATGGTCTATTCCGAGGTGTTGAACCTTGGTGTCAAGGGCAAATTTCAAAGATGGTTGCGCCTTATCCAGCACACGCAGTCGGCAGTAGGCTTCACCTATAACCAATCGATAATGCGCCAGGGCTAAAGGTTCCTTCACACGTTGTTCTAAATTGGCCGATACATGATTCAACAGGTCGACGACCTTGATGTCTTTTCTGTTGAGATAGGGTGCCGGGGCTTCAAGAAAGGAAAAGAACAAGTGGTCGAAATTCTCCAGTTGCTTAACTTTATACTGGAGCTCCATGCGTGTTTGACGTTCCTCTTCCCTGGCTTCGATTGCCTCAACATAACCCAAAAAGAGCATGGTGATTCCCGCGATGACAAAAAACACCGCAACCGCTGCCGAGATCACCGCAAAGCGGTTCCTACGGAAGAATTTTGCCGTTCGGTAGGCCATCGAGGGCCTGGATGCCGTCACCGGCATATGGTTGCGGTGGCGTTTCAAGTCAGCCGCAATTTCAGCCGGCGAATCGTAACGTTGGGTCCGGTCCTTGGCCAGGGCCTTCAGCAATACGTGGTCCAGGTCGTGCCGCAGTTTTTTGGAAAGAGCATTGGCGCTCAGGTCAAAGCCGTTTGCCGCCGGCTGTAGGTCCTTCGCGGCGAGGGCAAGCACTCTGGCGCTGGGTAGCGGCGCATCGTCCCGGGTTATGATTCTCAGCAGACGGGGGAAGGAAACTTCCAACTCGTCCGGGTCGTGCGGCAGGACACCGCACAGCAGTTCATACAAAACCACGCCCAGCGAGTAGCAGTCCACTCGGGTATCCAAATCGGCCACGTCGCCGTCGATCTGCTCCGGGCTCATATAGGCCGGCGTCCCTACGAACATGCCCTTGCGCGTGTAGACCGTCAGGTCGGTCAGCGACTCCCCTGACATGGGCTTGCAGATTCCGAAATCGATAATCTTGGGAATCAGTTCATCGCCCTGGCGGATGACCAAAATATTGGACGGCTTCAGATCACGGTGGATGATGCCCCGTCGGTGGGCGTGCTGGACGCCCTCGCAGACCTTCTCGAATAAAGCCAGCCGCTCTTCCAAGGACAAGCAGTACTCGCGGCAGTAATCGGTAATCGGCAGACCGTTCAGATAGGAAGTCGTAAAATAGGGAAAACCCTGCCCGGTAATGCCGGAGTCGAAAATAGTGTCGATAAAAGGGTGATTCATATAAGCCAGGGCCTGTAATTCGGAGGAAAATCGCGCCAGCGCCTCGTTGGAAGACATACCGGCCTTCAATACTTTCAAGGCGACCCGGCGACGCACCGGCCGTTCCTGTTTGGCCAGGTAGACAATGCCCATGCCGCCCTCTCCCAGTTTATTGAGAATGCGGTAGGGGCCGATATATTTGGGTAGTTCCTGGTCACTCATTGTCTTGAGACTGTCGGCAAATCCTTTGCAGGCCGGGCTTTCCATAAAGTTATTCGCCTTGTCGATATCTTCGAGCATGTCCTGGAGCTTCAGGGCCAGTTGTTCATTTTCACGAGCCAGATCTTCGAGCATTTTTTTTCGTTCTTTTCTATTTAAATCCAGAGCCTTATTAGCAAGTTCATCTAGTTCTCGCCATTGCGTTTTATTCATATCAGTCTCCCGATTATTTCCGATGAGATGGGGGGCTTCTACTTGTACATGCGAAAAAACGAATTCGTTTGGCTCTTATATAGACAACATTTTTTATATTTTTTACCTGAAACTTTTACAGTTTTTACGCATCTCCCCCACTGACCGGTCGTGATTGATCCTTGAAAGCCAGGAGGCTCGCCATGATGAAAATAACCATTTCCGCTTTGACAGTTTTGCTGTTTGCCCTTATTCCCCTGCATGCTTCCAAACGCGCCGCGCGGATTCAGGTCGCCCTGTTGTTGGACACCAGCGGCAGCATGGACGGACTGATCGACCAGGCCCGCACCCGCTTGTGGCACGTGGTCAACGAACTGGCCCGCACCAAAAAGCTGGGCGTCACCGCACACCTGGAAGTGGCGCTGTACGAATACGGCAAAAGCAGTATTCCCGCCGAGCGGGGCCATCTACGCCGCATCGTGCCGTTGACCACCGATCTGGACAAGATTTCCGAGGAGTTGTTCGCCTTGACCACCAACGGCGGCGAGGAATACTGCGGCCTGGTGATCGACCACGCGGTCAAGGATCTGGACTGGAGCAAAAGCCCCGGCGATTACAAGGCTATTTTCATCGCCGGCAACGAGGCGTTCAACCAGGGCAGCACCGATTTCCGCGCTGTCTGCAGCAATGCGATTGCGCAGGGCATCATGGTCAACACCATCTTCTGCGGCGACGAGACCGAGGGCCGCAATACCTTCTGGAAGGAAGGCGCCGACCTGGCCGACGGCTGTTTCATGACCATCGACCAGAACCGGGCGGTTGCCGCAATCGAAGCGCCGCAGGATGCAGAGATCCTGGCTTTGGGCCGCAAACTCAACCGGACCTATGTAGCACGCGGCAGTTCGGGCGTTCAGGGCATCATCCGCCAGAAGTCATTGGACCGCCAACTGGAGAAGAAGAGCAAGGAAGCGGCCGTGCAACGCACCATGGTCAAGGCGAGCCCGGCCTATGAGGCCCGGGATTGGGATCTGGTCAGCGCCGCCGAGGCCGACGACGAAGCTCTTGCCGAAATAGCCGAGGAAGAACTGCCCGAGGAAATGAAGGACATGAAACCCAAGGAACGCAAGCAGTACCTGAACAAGAAAATGGAAGAACGCCGCAAGTTGCAGACGCGCCTGGAAGAACTGCGCAAGGAACGGCAGAAATACGTGGCGCAACAACGAGCCCAGGCCACCGACAGCCTGGACAGCGTCATGCTGGCAGCCGTCCGCAAACAATTGGAGAAACTGCGCTTCTCCCTGACAAAACCCTAAGCGAACCGGGAGGTAGCCATGAAAGCTTTCCTGTTGATCGTCACCGTGCTTGCCGGCTTCCCGGCAGTCGCCCAAGAGCGCCCTGAAATCATCCGCATTCCGCCGCGCCCCACGCCCTGTGTCCGTTGTTGGCTGCCCTTGCAAACCAAAGCCCTGAACGTGGAGGTTAACCTTGACGGCCGCACGGCCGTGACCGAGGTGACCCAGGACCTGTACAACCCCGGCCCGCGCCTGGAAGAGGGCGAGTGGATCTTCCCCATGCCCAAGGGTTCGGCGATCGAGGACTTCACCCTCTTCATCAACGGCGTCGAAACCAGGGCCGAATTGCTGGACGCGAACAAGGCGCGCAAGATCTACACCGATATCGTACGCAAAATGCGCGACCCCGCCTTGCTGGAATACATGGGCGGCGGCCTGTTCAAAGCCCGCATTTTTCCCATCGAGGCGCGGGGCACCCGCACCGTCCGCCTGAAATACCGCGAGGTATTGACCTCGGACGCCGGCCTTTACCGCTACAGCTACCCTCTGCGAGCGGCCCGTTTCGTGGGCGGCAAGATCGGAACCTTCTCGCTCACCGCCCGCCTGGAAACCGAGACACCCTTGCAAACCGTGTATTCACCCACCCACCGGTTCGACATCACCCGACCCAAGCCGCGCCGCGCGGTTTTGTCCTTCGAGGCGCAGAACCACCCGCCGGATCGCGATGTGGATGTTTTGTTCTCTACCGGGCGCGAGCCGATCGCCCTGGACGCGCTGACCCACGCGAGGGGTGATGAGCGTTTCTTCTGGATGACCGTCACGCCCGACCTCAGTCAAGCGGAGATCGTGCCCAAAGATATCGTTCTGGCGTTCGACACATCGGGCAGCATGGCCGGCGAGAAGATGGAGAAGGCCCTGGCCGCTCTCCGGTTCTGCATCGCCAACCTGAACGACGATGACCGTTTCCAGATCATTCGCTTCTCCACCGAAGCCGAGGCGATGACCGATACCCTGCTGCCTGCCACGGCCGCGAACCGGCAACGGGCCCGTCAGTTCATCGACGGTTTCCGGCCCATCGGCGGCACCAATATCGACGAGGCACTGACGCAAGCCCTTGCCTTTCCCGTCGATACCAAACGGCCGCAAGTGGTCATCCTGATTACGGACGGCAAGCCCACCATCGGCGAGCGCAACGAGGGACCCCTGGTGGAACGCCTGAAAAAAGACGGCCGACACCGGCTCTTCACCTTCGGGATCGGTTACCAGGTCAACACCCACCTGCTGGATAAACTGGCCGAGGCGGGCGGCGGCCGGCGAACCTACGCCACGCCTGACGAGGACCTGGAATTGAAGCTTTCCGCCTTCTTCAACCGCGTTCAGTCGCCGGTGATGACCGATCCGAAACTAACCGTAAACGGTGTGCGCATCAGCCAGGTGCATCCGGGCAAACTGCCCGACCTTTTCCGAGGCACGCCGCTCACCATCTTCGGTCGCTACACGGGCTCGGGCTCGGCGACGGTCGTGCTGGAGGGCGCCGTCCAAGGGAAGCGGGAACGCGTCTCCCGCCGCATCCAGTTCCCGCAACGTCGCGCCGAGAACACCTTCATCCCCGAGCTTTGGGCCCAACGCCGGGTGGGCCACCTTCTGGACGAAATCCGCCTACACGGTGAGGACCGCGAGTTGATTGACGAGATCAAACGCCTGGCCAGGCGCTACGGCATCGTCACGCCCTACACCAGCTACCTGATCCTGGAAGACAGCCCGAAGGTGGCCGGCAACGGCAGGCCGAGACCGCAAGCACCCGGCGTCTTTCAAGAGGCGGAAGAGAGTTTCCGCTCCGACCTGGCCCAAAGAAGCGGCGAGGGCGCGGTGAGCGTCAGCGAGGATCTGCGCATCATGAGTGAAGCCGACGTGGCGGCGCCCAGGGAGAAAAAGAGACAAACCGGCGGCAAGGACACGACGAGCCTGACCGAATGGGTTGCGGGCCGGGCCTTCTACCTGGTCGACGAAACCTGGATGGACGGAAGCCTGCCGGATAACCCGACCTACCGCAAGATCACCTTCGGCAGCGATGCCTATTTCAACCTGCTCACACAATTCCCCGACCTGGCGCCCATCCTGGCCCTGGGTCCCCAAGTCAACTTCCTGCACAACGGAACAGCCTACGCAATCACAGACTAAACCACCGGGCGCGTCGCGCGCCCAAGCCGGTCGCTTCGCTCGGGATCTTTTTTGGTCCCCGGGCGGAGCGGTTTTCATTGTATTAGGTAACCCCGATAAACGGGGAAAAGGAGGAACCATGCTCATCCAATCCAAAATCAAAGCCGGGTTCGGGCCTTTAATCGAACCCAACGGAAAAGAATGAGGAGGCGAAAGCCATGAACCTGAAAACCAAATGGAAAGCCGGATACGGACCCTACGCCGATCCGACCGGAAAAGACTGAATCGAGTACCCCGATATTGTTGTTTGATTGTCGGCCGCGAGGCAAAGCTTCGATTTCCGGGTTGTCATTGGTTGTTCAGATAAATTCCGGGTCAAAGAATCCGTTCTGATTCTTTGACCCGGAAAACTCGGGAGCAAAGAATGAGGTCTGATTCTTTGACCTGGAAAAGTCAGGAGTAAAGAATGAGATCTCATTCTTTGCGCACTGAAAAGTAATGTGAAAGAAATCAGTTGTGGGTCCTTGACCCTGACTTTTCGGGAGCAAAGAATGAGATCTGATTCTTCAAACCTGAACTTTCGGTGCGCAAAGAATGAGGACTGATTCTTTGCTCCCCGACTTTCAGTATCGAGAAATCAGGCCTCATTCCTTGACACCCGGCTTCAATAATCAAGGAATCAGGCAGTAAAACGAGGTACAGCCCTTCAAAGAGCACGCATTCGGCTGTATTTGGTTGTCAATCCCCAAGATCGGATTGTCGGCGCCGTAAAAACGGAAAAATCCCGCCGGCCGATCGCCTGAAAAACAACCAAACCGCCCGTCAGCATATGTTTGCATAATTGTCTTGACTTCATACCGGGGTCGTTTTAAGGTTTGCCTTGTGTGTCCAAGAGGCCCTGTCGGGGCTTTCCAGCTCAGCCTAAGGAAACATCGATGATCGACCTGTTTACCTATCTTTCCATGTTTATGTTTATATCGCCGATCCTGATCGGCGTCAGTGCGTGGGCCGCTATCTGGCTGCGCGACCATTTTTACGAATACCCGCTGTATGAGGACTACGAGCAAGACTAACCGGCGATCCCCGGCCGGGAAGGATCTGGTCTTTTGAGCGCTGAACGCGTGGAACCCGGCTTCTATTCATCCCTGCCTCGCGCGGGCAAGTTGACGCTTGTGGCCATTGCCATGGTCCTTGTCCCCGCCTATGGGTTGAGTGTCAGCCTGATGTACCTGATGGGCGCCATGTTGGCCGGCATCCTGGTCTACAATATGGCGACGACTTACTTCACCCTGCGGGGGCTCTCCCTCCGCATCCTGGATGTACCGCGTCTTCATGCCGGGGTCAAGGGCGAGGTTCCCTTCGAACTGATCAACAACAGCGCCTTGTTCAGCGCGGGCTACCTGGAACTGACGCTCACCTGTGAAGGGCTTCAATTGGAAACCCTGCCCGTCGACTGGCTGTCACGCAAGCAACGCCTGGCCGCGGTGATGCCCGTGCTGCCGCCGCGTCGGGGCCAAATCCGCCTGGAGCGCGTGCGGCTCAGTACGGCCTACCCCTTCGGCCTGTTCGCCCGTCACAAGGTGCTGGCCGTCGATCGCGAACTGTTGGTCTATCCGGCCTTGTTGGATGCCGAACCCAACATCCTGGGCGCGCGCCGTCGCGAACCCGGCGTCCTGCCGCGTAACTCCGAGGATTTTCAGTACCTGGCCGCCTACCAACCCGGCGATGACGTGCGCCGCATCCACTGGCGCAAGTCCACCTTGTCCGTGCAACCCGTCCTCAAAAAGGATTTGGCGCAACTGCAATCCTTTCAACCCCGCCTGTTCGTACCGGATGCCTGCCCTCAATTCGAATATGCCGTCAGCGCCCTGGCCACGCACTTTCACCACGCCCAAACGGTTCAAGGCTGGGCGGTCGTAACCGATGAGGGCATCAGGGAAGCCGTCTCGAGCGATGATTTAATGAGAATCCTGGCCCTGATTCAACCCGTCTCCGCGGAGGCCGCTTCACGCGATTACGAGGCCGAGGGTTTTCGGACCATCTATGCCTCGGCAATCTCAATGGAGGATTGAAGATGAATGTCGTCGACCTGGCCGTCACCATGATCGATATCGAGTCCACCTCGGGCGCCGAACTGCCCATGGCCGAATTCCTCGAATCCTATATGGCCCCCAAGGGCTGGGAAGTCGTTCGCCAGACCTATGCACCCGGTCGCGACAACGTCTATATGCACCGGCCCGGCAAACAACCGCGCCTTTTGTTCAACAGCCACATCGACACCGTGCCGCCCTTTTTTCCCGCGAGCAAAGACGATACCTGGATCTACGGTCGCGGCGCCTGTGACACCAAAAGCCTGATCGCGGCGCAATTGCTGGCGGCGGAAGATCTTGTGGCGGAGGGGCGCGACGATATCGGCCTGCTCTACGTGGTGGGCGAGGAAGTGGACCACTGCGGCATGATCAAAGCCAACGAATTGAACCTGGACCCGGATTTCCTGATCGTGGGCGAACCGACTGAATCCAAATTGGTGCGCCGCCAAAAGGGCCTGGTCAAGGCGCGTTTGGAAGCACGCGGCAAGGCCGCTCATTCCGGTTATCCCGAGACCGGCGTTTCGGCCGTGGAAAAGATCCTCGACATCCTGGAAGACCTGCGCAAAGAGCCCTGGCCGGAGGAAAGCAGCTTGGGTAAAACCACCATGAATATCGGCCTGTTGGGCGGCGGGCGCGCGGCCAACATCGTGCCCGACAAAGCCTTTGCCGAGGTCATGTTCCGCGTGGTCACCAGCGAAAAGGAAATCTTCGCACGGTTGAAGGCGATTGTGGCCGAACGGGCCGAAGTCGACCTCATCACCTCCAACGATCCCTGCGATCTGGGCACGGTGGAAGGCTACGAAACCGTGGTGGTCTCTTTCAATACCGATATCCCTTACTTCAAGTTCAACGGCAAGGCTCTGTTGTGGGGCGCGGGCTCCATTTTAGACGCGCACACCTCGGGCGAGAAGATACGGATCACCGACCTTGAAAAGGCCGTTGCCGTTTATGCCGAACTTGCCCGGAAGTGCCTGGCTTAGCGTGAAGAACCTCCAGGGGTGCCTTCAACCGCGCATATAAGCCATACGTTTCTTGTAAAAGCTCTGGATGACTTCCAGAACGTTGTTGCGACGCACCACGCCGACCAGTTTTCTGCCTTCCAGCACCGGTAACTTCTTGTAAGGATTGCCCAGAAAGATTTCGGCAGCCTTACCGAGACCGCATTGAGGCGTCAAGGTAACCACGTCAGTCGTCATGTATTCGCGCACCGGTCCGCCGTGCGGGGTGCTTTCATAGGTGTCCTGGGTTGCCAGCCGCAGGCAGTCCTTTTCTGAAATAATACCCATGAGATTGTGCTCTTCATCGACCACACAAGCCCCGGAGACTTTATGCTTGAGGATCAAGGCGACAGCCTGGTAAACGTCTTGTTCCGGTCCGATGGTTGCAAAAGAACGCGACATAAATTCCCCGACGTTCGGATATTCCTCACGGACAGGTGTTTGCATGCGCCCCTGATAGCTGGAAACCATAATCCACCCCCTTATTGTGTGGCAAAAGCACCTATAATGTCTGATCACCATCTAATCACATTCTCTTCAAAAAAACAAGGCAAGCAAAATCGCAGGAAACCGCGAGGCGTGATCCCGATCAAAATGCGGCATAAAATGCAGTTATTCGCATTGGAATTCGGCGAGAGACGGTTGCCTTCGAGAAACCCGGCCCTGGTCGGGAACGATAGAAAAAACAGCCGCGGATCGCCCTGATCTTCAGGGTGAGTTGAAATCAGGGGTCCGGCAGGGAAGTCCTGGTCAGGTTTGCCGTTAAGCCGCTTGCTCTTCTGGTTTGGTTTTGGACCGCGCTTCTTACCCAATTTTCTTCCGCGTAGAGGTGCAGCTTCTTTTTGGCGCGGGTGACGCCCGTGTAGAACAGTTCCCGGTTGCACAGGCTGTGGCCTGCTTCCGGCAGGAACATCAGGACGTGGTCGAATTCCGAACCCTGGTTTTTGTGGATGGTCATCGCCCAGGCGGTTTCGTGTGACGGCAGGCGGCTTACCGGCAGGTCGCGCAGGGCGCCGTCCGCTTCCTGGAACCAGGCGCGCGGCCGGCCCGCTTGCGGCCAACAGATACCCACGTCGCCGTTGTACAGCTTGTTCCAGTAGTCGTTGCGGGTGATCAGAACCGGACGTCCCCGGTAGAACGAGTCGCCTACCGCCACATTATGTCGCGAGAGATAGCGCTCGACAGCGGCATTCAGGTTTTCTATGCCCCAGATGCCGTTGCGGCGGGCACAGAGGATGCGCGCCTTGTTGAAGTTTTCCAGGGCTTCTTCCGGCGTTTGGGCTCGGATGGTTTGGATCAGCCAGTCCAGTACGGGTTCTAACGAGGCTTCCACCGATGTGGGCGGATCGGCCAGTTGGATGTCGCGGAAGAGATCGTCGTGAAAAGCGGCCAGCACGTCCCGGCTGTTGCGTTCGCGGACGGCGGTGCTTACTCTGCCGATGCCGCTGCTGCCGGCGAAGCGTCGGCTCCGGGGGAGGTACACCACGCTGTCGCGCATGGGCGGCGGGTCTTCCTGGGAGGGGATGTCGAAACCGGTGAACTGTCGGTAGACCTCCGCGAAGGCCTTGCCGTGGGCCTGATCCACGGCTGCCGCCCGGGTGATGTCGCCCAGTACGAAACCCGTGTCTACCGAGGCCAGTTGCTCGTGGTCGCCCAACAGCACCAGCCGGCAGCGCGGCGTCAGGGCGCGGATCAGGTTTTCCATCAAGAGCACATCGATCATGGAGGCTTCATCGACCACCACCACATCGTAGGGCAAGGGGCGCGAGGCGTTGTGGAAGAAACGATCCAGGCGGGGTCGGTAACCCAGCAGGCGGTGTAGCGTGCGCACCTCAACCGACAACCCGGCGCGGATTTCCGGCGGGACATCCAAGTTATCCACCTGTCGGGAAATGGAATCGCCCAGTCGTGAGGCCGCCTTGCCAGTGGGCGCGGCCAGGGCGATGCGTAAGCTCGGATCGCTTTGCAGCAGCAACGCCAGCAAGCGCACCACCGTGTGGGTTTTGCCCGTGCCGGGCCCGCCGGTGATGATGGTGAAGGCCCGTTGCAGCGCGGCCAGGGCGCCGGCGGCCTGCCAATCCGGTTCCGGGCCGATATCTGGGAACAGGTTTCGGAACGGCCCGATCAGCGCCACATTTACCGGCGGGGGAAGCGGTTGCAAACGGTCCGCAACGCCCCGGCTTATCGTTCTTTCGGCCTTCCAATAGCGGTACAAGTACAAGCGGCCGTCTTCCAGAACCAGCGGGGTCGGTCGGCTGCCGTCGCCCACCAGTTCGCTCCGCTCCAGCGCCTTGAACCAGGCGCCCAACTCAGGCAGGTTGGGAACATCCGGCTCCTGACCCGGTTTCAAGCGCGTGCTGTCGAAGGGAAACGGCGCCCCGGCCAGGGTCGTTAATTGGATGCAACTGTTGCCGTCGGCGCGCTCGCAACTGAGCAGGGCGGCGCTCAAAGCCAGGATGTCGCTTTCACCGGAAAGTCGATGACAATAACCCGCGAAGCGCAGGTCGACGGGAGCGAGAATACCGCTTGCGGCCAGTTGTTGCCATGCAGTCATGCCGTGCCCTCCTCGCCGTGGAAGAAGGCGTCCAGGGCTTCGATCAATTCAATCGGCGGCTGATCCACGTACCAACCCCGTTCCCCCTCGCCGACACCGCGCAGGAAGACATAGACGGCCGGGCCCATATGGGTTTCGTAGCGATAGTCCGGTTGCCGCCACTTCAGGAAGCGGTGCAGGGCCGTTACGTATAAGTAGTACTGGAGTACGTAGTGGTGGGTGCACATGGCCTGTCGGACGGCATCGGGTCCGTAGTCGGCCGATTCGGCGCCCAGGTAGTTCGACTTCCAGTCCACCACGTACCAGTGTCCGCGATGTTCGAAGCAAAGGTCCACATATCCGGTCAGGAAACCGTGCAGGGTATCGGCGTCCAATTGACGCAGCATGGGCACATAATCCCGACGCACCCAGGGCCGAGCGTGTTGCTCGAACAGGTCGGCCAGATGCCGGGGCGTCACGCGGCCCATGGGCAGGTAGAACTGCCACTCGTTGAGCCGCTGCTCGGGGGCCAGTTCATCCAGTGAGAAACCCTCGCCGGGGATGGGGGTGCGCAATACCTGCCGCAGCATTTGCATCACCGCCGCGCGGGGGTCCAACGCATGCGGGTGTCGGCTTGCCTCCAGCAGTTCATAGCGGCCCAGGATCTCGGTGACCCGACGCTCCGCCTCTTCGTCGTCCGGGTAGCGAAAATCCAGTTCCTCCAGGATCTCGTGCAGGCAAATGCCGGGGTGGGCGCCGCGAGCGAAAGCAAAAATACCCCGGGGCGGCACGGCGGCGTCGTCCACGGTGGGGTCGGCCGGATCCTCGTAATCGGGCCGCTCGGCCTCGTGACCCGAGGTCAACGAACTGAACGAGGCGATGCGGCGACCCCGGGGCAGCTCTTCATCGACCGGGAAACGCCGCATCGCGAGCGGTTCGCCCTGCCTACTCGGCGAGCGCATGCGCCCGGGGTTGACCTCGGCCGGAACGGTCATCAGCGACATGCAGTCGGCGTGTCGCCTGACCTTGCGGTTCAGCTCGGTTTCCCAGGATTCCCAGCCCTCGCCCAGCCAGGTCATGGTTTGTACAATCCAGTTCCCGGTAGATTCGGCCGGGTTCGGCGGTTGGTGCAGCAGGTAGCCCATGGCCGAGGCAAAAGCGTTACTGCGCGCGCCCCGGCGCATGTTACGGCTGCCCATGGGTCCCCAAACCACGTAACATCTTTGTTTTGCGCGGGTCATGGCTACATAGGCCAGACGCAGGTCCTCGGCGACGCGCTCGCCCTCGGCCAGGGCGCGGTGCCGCTCGTAATCGTCGGAACCGCAATCGTAGACCACTTGATCCGGTCGGGCGTGCGCCACCACGTTATCGCCCTTGCGGACCGGTCGGCTGTACCACAGGAAGGGGCAGAAGACCACGTTGTACTCCAGACCCTTGCTCTTGTGCACGGTGACGATTTGCACCGCCCGGGCGTCGCTTTCCAAGCGCAGTTCGCAGGTTTCCCGATCGTCGCGGGAATCGCGGGCGCGTTCGAAGGCCAGCCAACGAATCAATGCTTCCGGCGACAGATCGCGTTCCACCGATTGTTGGTGCAGCAGTTCGGCGGCATGCAGGAAGTTGGTCAGGCGCCGCTCGCCGTCCATATACTTGCGCAGGCGATAGCGCATACCCAGATCGGTGAAGATCTTCTGGATCATGGGCATGAAACCTTGAGATACCCAGCGACGCCGGTACTCCGCGCAACGATCGATAATTTCCTGCCAGGCGGTTTCGTCCCGGTCCAGACCGTGGATGAACAGGGCGTCCTTACCCCACAATTCGGTCGCCAGCGCCGCGTTGAGCGCGGTTCGTCGCAGGGGATCGATGACGGCTTCCAACAGCAGGTGCAGTTCCATCATCTCGGTGGTTCTGAAGATATCGCCGGATTGAGCGATGACACAGGGCAGATTGGCCCGGGACAAGGCATTGCGCACCAGCGCGGCCTGATCATTGCTGCGCACAAGCACCGCGATATCGCCCGGGTGCAGCTTGCGCTCTCCCAGTTGCACGCCCGTGGTGAGCAGGGTCAGGCACTCGGCGGCGACGGCCTTGCAAATCAAATCCTCGGCATCGGTTCGGTTGAGCGGGCCCTGCTTTTCGGGATCGTCGGAGGGCGGTACGAACAGCCAGCAGAGTTGCTTTTGATCATCGCCTTCGAGCCGCTCCTCGTCTGCCTTGCCCGCCGCCTCCACCGGGTGAAAAGAGATATCGTCGAAGACAAACGGCCGTTGTGCCTCGGCGAAGACGGTGTTGACCGCCTGCACCAGGCGTCGATGGCTGCGCCAGTTCTTGTTCAGGGTGAACTCGCGCACGGCCTCGCGTTTGGCGGCCAGGTAGGCGAAGATATCGGCCCCGCGGAAGCTGTAAATGGCCTGCTTGGGATCGCCGATCAGGAACAGCGGACAATAATCCTTGAAGCAACGACTGAAAATTTCGTACTGAATCAGGTCGGTATCCTGAAACTCGTCGATCAGTACGGCCCGGTATTGGGCGCGCATGGCGGCGCGGATGCGCGGACCCCGGCGCTCGTGGATGACGGCGCGATACAGCCGCTCCAACAGGTCGTCGTAGGTCAACAGGTTGTCCTCCAAGCGCATTTGCTCGAAGTTGGCGTGCATGCCGCGAATGAGGGCGATGCGCAACGACTGCTCCACCTCGTCCACGAATCCGGCAAGCGGGTCACAGGCGCTGATGAAGGGATGGGCGGTGACCGAGGCGACGACGCGCTTGTATAGGGTATCGCCCAACGCGGCCGGGCTCAGTTCCAGCAGGGCGCCCAGACCGGTGTAGTCGCCGTCCAGGACCACGGCTTCCACGCGGCCCAGGAACATTTCCAGCTTACCTTCCTGGAAGGGCGACTTGTCCTTCTTGAATTCGGCGGCTTGCAGCAGTTCGCGCAGGGATTGCCGGTCGTAGCAACGGCCCAGGTTCACCAGCACTTCCTGTAAGCGGCCGCCCAGCGCGTCCAGGTTGTCGTGCTCGGGTAGGATTTGCGTTTGCGGATAACGTCGCCAATTCGTATAGTCCCCCAAAAAAGCCTCGGGTTTCCAGCCCCTGGCCACGGCCAGGTTTGCCAGGTACTTGGGGCCTTGGGTGACCGTGCGGCGCCAGAAGTCTTGTGCGGCTTGGAGGCGCATCTCGGCGTCGTCCACCAGGAACTCCGCGTCGAAGGGCACGCCGCTTTCGAAGGCGCTTTCTTCCAGAACCCGCTTGCAGAATCCGTGAATGGTGCAAATGGCCACCTCATCGAAACGCAGCAGGGCTTCTTCCAAGATCTTGCGGCCGGCCTCGCCGTGTCGATTCCAAAGCAGGCGCAGGTCGTCATCGCCCGCGCGATCGCGACCGGAGAAGAAGTGCAGGGCGCGGCGCAGTCGCGTGCGGATGCGGTCGTGTAATTCCTGTGTGGCCGCGTTGGTGAAGGTGACCACCAGAACCTCGCCGATTTCGGCGACCTTTTGCTCCAGCAACAGCCGCAAGACCAGACCGGTGATGGTGTAGGTCTTGCCGGTCCCCGCGCTCGCCTCGATGAGGGTCATGCCGTCCTTGATCGGCGTGTGCATCAGTTCAAATACCCTGGTCATAGGTCTTTCTCCAGGGCTTCGAACAGGGGGAACCAGAAACCCGAGGCCCAGTTGTGGAACCGCATCCATTCCTCGGTCAGGGGGTCGCGACCGCGATAACACAGGGCGATATAGGGATCCCGGCTGTCTCCTTCCATCCTGCTGAAACTGTTGCCGCGCCATTGTTGCAAGGCGCGCTTCTTGGGATCGGCCTTGCTGGTGCCCTTGTTACACTTCCAGCGGACCTCGGCATAGATGAAGCTGGTGCGCAGGAACATGGGCGCGGGCGCCCGGCTACCCTTGCGGAAGCCCGCCACCAGACCGTCCAACGCGTCCATGGCGTCGTCCAAGGGCAAAAGTTGATGGCGTTCCAGCGGCCGCGGCCCCTTTTTCGCCTTGCCCAGACCCAGGATGGTGGTGGCGCCGATACCGCCGATTTCCGGGCGATCGGCCAGGGCGTTCATGACCAGGTGCAGGACCCAGGCGCGCACCAGGTCCTTGTCGCGAATGGGCGCGGGCCGGTATTGCAGGCGCTTGTCACCCCCCAAGCCGTCGATGAAGCCGGTCAGTTGCCAGTCCTTGCCTTTCACCTCGACCAGTTCGGCGCGGCCGCGTTCCCAGCCGCGCAACTCCTGCCGCAGCAATTCCTCGTGCAGGGGGTCCAGGTCCATGCGCTCGTGCGCGTAGGTCGCCTCGCCCAATGCGGCCGGCGGCAGGATGCCCGTGGCCGAGGCCACGCTGAATTCGTCTTCCCAGCCCGTGTTCATGCGCCGGTCCAGGATCATTTCGTGCAGCTTGTAGCGGTCCAGGCCGGTCAGGTCGAAGGGCTCGGCATCGTCGCGACGCTCCACGCCGTAGGGCATGTCAAGGTGCAGTACCCGGCGGCAGAAGTACTTGCAGGGTTCCTTCCAGAAGGCGACCAGGTCTTCCAAGTCGATGGAGTCGATTGGCTCAGTGTCGTCCAAGGGACTGTCGATGAACACGGACGGCGGCTGATCGCCGCGAATGCCGGCGGCGCGGAAGTTGGCGTCCGAATAGCTGAACAGGTCAGTCGAAGAGCCGTCGAAATAGGCAGCGCTGAAAGCCTGGAGCGGATGGGCGGTGACCAGGTTCGAACGCGCCTCTTTACCGTCGGGGAAGCGAAAGGCGTCGTCAAAATAGTCCAGCAACTCGCTGAGCACGGTGCTCGGCGCCTTCTCGCTGTTGTCCAGGATGTTGCGGCCTACGTAAGAAAGGATCAAACGGTCCCGAGCGGCCAGGATGCTTTCCAGGAACAGGTAACGATCGTCCTCACGCGGCGAGCGGTCGCCCGCGCGCTTCCGGGCCGCGATCAGGTCGAAGGCGGGCGCCCGGTTGCCACGGGGAAAGTCGCCGTCGTTCAAGCCGGCGATGCAGACCACGCGGAAGGGAATGGTGCGCATGGGTTTCAGGGCGCAAAACGTAATGCGTCCCGTGATAAAACCCGCTGCCAAATCGTCCTGGCCGAACAGTCGCTCCAGGTGGTACCGGATGACGGGCAGGCCCACGGTTTCGCCCAGCGAGGCGGCATCTTGCGCGGTTTCCAGTTTCTTGACCGCGTCGCGCAGCATTTGCAGGGCCTCGTCCTCTTCCAGGCTGCCCGAGATGAAGAACTGGTTGACCAGATCCGTCAGCAAGCGCGACCAGCCGCTGAGCGCGTGCTTGCGGCGCAGGGGCCGTACGAAGCGGAACAGCGACTCGGCAAAGGCGATGAAGGCGCCCAGCAGGTCCACATTGCCCAAGGTGTCCTGGCTATAGGGCAACACCTTGCCGACCAGGCTGTCGACGGAGCCGGTGGCGTAGCCCATCAGCAGTCGTTCCAGGCCCGCGTTCCAGGTATGGTCTTCCAGCGGCGGCAGATTGAAATCACGTTCCCGGGCTTCGCCGTCCTTGCCCCAGCGGATGCGCACCTCGTCCACCCAGGCGCGGATGACGGGCAGGTCTTCCTCGCCGATATCGAAACGGCGGCGGATCGCCGGTTCCTCCAGTAGTTCCAGGACATCGCCGGCGGTGAGGCGCGAGCGGGCCGTCTTGAGAATGCGCAACATAGCAGCGGCCAGGGGATGTTCCCGCGCCACGGCCTGATCGGCCAGGGAGAAGGGTAAACGGGGCGTACCCTGATGCTCCACGCCGAAAACCGCCTGGATATAAGGCGCGTAGGCGCGAATATCGGGCACCATCACCAGGACTTCGTGGGGCTGTAGTCCGGGATAGTGCCGGAAGGTATCCAGCAGTTGATCGCGCAATACTTCCATCTCGCGCATGGGCGAATGGCAGCTGTGAACCTGAATGGAACGGTCACCGGAGTTCACGGCCAGGGGCGTGGCGTCGCCGTTGCGATCGCGGTCGACCAATTCCAGGACATCGGCTTGCAGGGCGTGTAGCATGCTGTCGTAGCGCGGCTTGATAAAATCCAGCGTATGCCAGGCCGAGCCGCTGGTATCCGCATCCTCCAGCAGTTTGAAGAAATCACGGCCCTGGCTCCCCAGCGAGGCCAGCAGCGTGTTGCCCCTTTCCATGTAGCGCGTGTCTTCCTTGCGGTAGCGGAAGCGGTGGGTCAGACGCAGCTTCTCGCGGTCGGAGCGGATATCGCCCCAATAATGCCAGGTGGGACTCATAAAGAAGATGTGAACCGGTACGTGCCGGGCAAGGGCGCCCAACATCTTGACGAACAACGGCGGCAGGGTGGAGACGCCGAACAGGTTGACGCGTCGGGGCAAGACCGCGCTGAGGTCTTCGTCCCGAGCCAGTACGCGCAGCAGGCGAGCGTAACGACTGAGCCGGGTTTCGCGACCGGCCTCCTTGTATAGCAGGCGCCACATCACCGCTTGCCAGTCGTGGTGCGGGTGCTCCTTGACGGCGGTTGGCTTGCCGGCTTCCCATTGGGTCAGGAAATCGGGGCGGTAGACCTGGTAATCGTCCATGCAAGCGGCGATGCGGGCGGCCAGTTGGAAGCGCTTGCGGTTTTGCGGATCGTCGTCCAGGTAACGGGCCAGGGGGTGGAAGAGCGGGTCGGCAACACAGGCGGGCAGCACGCGGTAGACCAGCCAGGTTAATAATTCGCGGTCGGCGAAGGGGTTGTCCTCCATGGGATCCTCGCCCTCCTCGCCCAGGACGCGTACAGCAAGTTCCTCGAAGAAGCGGGCGGGGAAGGGCGTGTGCAGCGAGGCGGCAATGCCTTGACGTTGCGCCAGTTCCAGGGTGACCCAGCGGCCCATGCCGGTGCTCTGGATGACGATGATTTCCCGCTCCAGCGGCGGCAACGGATAGCGGCCCATTTGATCGGCCAGGTGATCGACCAGAACGGGCAGGTAGTTGCTGGTGTGTACCTGAAGGTATTCGTCGGCCGGTTCGGGTCGGGCCGGGACCAGTAGTTCCAGGTCGGCCGCGGTGCCGTAGGCGGGCCGGGCTTTGACGGGGGCATCGCGGATTTCTTCCAGTAGAGGGAGGGGTTCGGTTCGATCTCTTTCCTCGGGTTCGGGCAGAGGACGGGGGACGGCGCCCAGGTCCGGCGGTTCTTCCGGAGGTAGATCGGGGAACGGTTCGTAGGG
>JAAUYB010110492.1_pt1 | contig 28820 bp, 16 predicted proteins | sample 7278071 | NCBI WGS metagenome assembly JAAUYB01 (sample SAMN14350121, study PRJNA611818) | marine sediment metagenome | isolation source: surface marine sediment (1.8m) | place: French Polynesia: Moorea | collected 2018-08 | reverse complement strand
TTATAAGCAGGGTCATCATTCAGGCCGGCTGTCGGTTCCTTACCCAGGTCGAGCCACGTGAGGTTTGTTCACGCTACTCTGTATCTAACCCGGGCTTTTTGAGAAGTTGCCTTTCGAGGTTGTAAGTCAACCGTTTCGATCGAAAATGTAAACATTTGTGCGGGACAGGGCACTTCCGCGCGAGCAACAGTAGTGTGTCTCGCGGGACATACTACTTCCGCGCGCGCAACACTAGTATGTTCCGCGGGACATACCACTTCCGCGCGCGCAACAGTAGTGTGTCCCGCGGGACATACTACTTCCGCGTGCGCAACACTAGCATGTCCCGCGGGACATGCCACTTCCGCCGGCGCAAGAGTAGTGTGTCCCGCGGGACATACCACTTCCGCGCGCGCAACAGTAGCATGTTCCGCACGAGTAAGTTGTTAAATCGGCCGGGAACCGGGCCTTGGTGACGGGTTGTCCGGTTTCTCCGGTGGGGACCAATATGACTGTGCGGGATGATCCGGATCCCGGCGACCGATCTTCAGGGTCTTGTTGCGGGCGCCTGGTTTTTGGGGAACACATGACGGCATCCGGGTACGGGTATCTGGGTTCATCTTCGAATGCGTCCACACCGGATCTCGAACACTTAGCTCGAATCCTCCGTGGACATCACTTCTGAAACCTTGTGGACATCTTCCAGGGTGAGCGCAGTCATTTCAGCAACACTTTCCGGGCTTATACCCGCCCGCAGCATGCGCTCTGCTGTTTCGATTCGTCCTTCTTTGTGCCCTTCTTTATGACCGTCCAGTTTGCCGACACCGTAGTGGGAAAGGACCATACTGGCTTGGTAACGCAGGTCTTCAAGATAGGACTCGTACTTCCGGCGCTCTTCTTCGGACATCTTGAGGATATCCAGTTTTTCCTTGGCGCTTTGCAGGCCCCTTGCCTTGAAACTGTCTTTGATTTCCTCGTTCTTCAGGAAGTAGATCCACTCATCCAGAGTATCGCGGACGGCGTCATCGTATTTGGGTACCTTGATCAGGTAGTATTCAGGGAACAAGTCTTTGGGAGCGTCCACTTTGAAAAGAGTCTTCTGGTTTTCCGTCAAAGCCAGGGTGTGTCCCATGCGCATGCCGCGGAAGGTAGTCGTACCGTGATAGAGATAGTCGTCGCCCTCTCCCAAATCGAAATAGACAATGCTTACCGAGTACAGTTTCTTAACCGCGGCATAGGGCGTTCCGAGGCGCATGTGTTCCACCATGGCTTTAGATGTGCCGTACATCAGGCGTTGCAGGTAATCTGCCTCGGACTCGTTTTGAACTTCGATGATGATGAGCTGACCATCCTGGTTTTTCACCAGCAGGTCCACCCGGTTGTGCTTGTCGAGAGCATCATCCTGATTGCTCTCGCTTTCCAGTATTTCCTGGATGCGAATATCGAAGCGCAGCAGTTCCGATAAGAACCCCTCCAGGATCTCGAAGTTGGCTTTGTCACGCAATATCTTTTTAATTGCCCAGTCCAGGCGAATCAGGCGACCCATAAGCGACCTCCGACCTGCTTCATTCTATCACGCTGTCGATGTTCATGATGCTACGATCAAGAACTTGTCGGGCATCTCCCCGCTTGATAATCGGTGCTCAAGCTTTTGCCGCGAATGCCGTCTGATGAAGAAACGATTCATGGGGGCGGACATGCTGCGACATATCGTGATGTTAAAAATGGCCGACGAAGCGGAGGGCGCCACCGGCGCGGAGAACGCGGCCGAGGCCAAACGTCGGCTGGAAGCGCTGACGGCGACGATTCCGGAAATCCAGCGCCTGGAAGTAGGTATCCAGGCTTTGGATGACCCGGGCGCCTCCGACCTGGCGCTGACGGTTGACGTTGCGGACGAAGCCGCGCTGAAGACCTACGCGGTGCATCCCGATCATCAGGAAGTGGTCGCCTTCATTAAAAAGGTGGTCACTGAGCGCCGGGTCGTGGACTACTTCCTCTAATCACCCCGAGCCCTGAGAAGAAACAAAAAAACCGGGCGCCGAAACGCCCGGTTTGAAAGGTTACCTATGGTTGGTAGTTGAAATTTTTACCAGCTGTCGCAGGTTTCCACGTCAGCCGAGGAGTCGTAAGTGTTGAAGTGGTCGTGGGTGATGTTGGTGACGCACAGGGTGTAGTTGACCTTACTGGGCATCGGACCCAGTAGGAAGGTGGCAACACCGTCACTCCCGGTCGTTGCCCAACCGGTTGCGCCCAATGCCGCAACGGAGCCCGTTACCCTGGCGTTAGGCACCACGTTCCCTTCCGTGTCCAGTACGGTGACCTTGATCTTGGGCTGGTACAACTTGAGGAAGCCCATGTTAATGGTTTGATAACCGGGGTCGATGTCGTCCACGTGCATCTTGTAGGTGCCGGAACCGGAGCCCAGGTAGGCTTTGACGCTGTTCCAATAGTGGCTGAAGGCGCCGTCCTTGAAGCGGAAGTACTGGTTGACGCACAGGTCGTAATTTTCGTTGGTGTAGCTGGCGCCCCGCAGCTGGCCGACAACCTTCTGGTTGGCGTTCAACAGGGGAGAGCCGCTGCTGCCGCCCTCGGTGGTGCCCACGTTCAGTTCGCTGAAGATCCAGGCGGTAGAGGAAGACCAGCCGGAGTCAACGGTGTGCGTGCTGTAGGACTGGGGCGAACCCTTGGGGTGGCTGACGCGATAGAGGATATCGCCGTCGTTGTCATAGGTTGCAGCGGTGGTCCAGCCGTTCAGGCCCCAGCCGCCGGAGGGCAGGTTGGACAGTTCCAGCAGGGTGAAGTCGCCGGAAGAACCGGTTGCCCACAGGGTGCTGCCCAGTACGGAATCGCTGTAGCTCGCGCTGCAGGAGCCGCAGTTGGAGCGGTATTTGAACAGGGTTTCCAGGGTGCTTGCCACGGTTTGCGTGCTGATGCAGTGGTTGGCGGTAAGGAACCAGGGCAATCGGTCGCTGCTGTCGTTGTCGTTCATCAGACCGCCGGAGCAGATGTAGGAGCCGCCGTTTTCTTCGAAGATCATTTTGGCCGCGGCGTTGCGGGCATACTGAATGGCGGACTCACTGCTGTAGCACTGGGCGTTTTCCACGCAGTCTTCGTTGCGGCTGCAATCGGCCTTGCCGTGCGCTTCATGGCCTACTTTTTCGGGCAGTTTGAAGTTGTGACCCAGGTGGGAAATAGCGGCGATGTTGAAGCGGAGGCTGTTGACGGCGTCGGTGGTGACTTCTTGCGTCAGGCGAACCTGAACCCAAGCCCATTCGCCGAAAACGGTGTGGGACCAGAAATCGCCGGTGCCGTTGGGACCCTGACCCATATAGGGGCCGTGTACCTGGCCGTCATTATTATAGAGGAACAATAGAGCACCCTGAGGCAGGTTGAAGTCGGTAAAGTGGATGCGCAGACCGTTGGCGCCCTCGGCTTGAAGGGCGGTGGTCCAGACATAGCCGTTATCCATGGTGCGTTTGGCCATACCGGAAGAGAGGGTGGCGGGCTTTTTGGCCATGGCGCGGGACCGGGCGGCCAGGTTCTCGAAGTCGATGCGAGCATCGATCGGCTGGTGAACCCCGATCAAGCGGGTTTGGCGCTCGTCCAGGTCCCGGCAATCCTTACAATCGCTCAGGTTCAAGCGAGCCTGCTCGGTATCGGTCAGAGGGATGATCATGGCCAGGTCCTCGGTTCCGGCGACTCTTTCCGACACCAACCAGTCATAGGTTCGGCTCTCGGCCTTTTTCAGGTTTGCAATGTCCACACCTTCGAAGTTTTCCGTTTCCGCTTCATATACGTCTTGAGACCATGCGGAAACAGCGAACAACAGTACCGCTAAAATACAAAGAAACTTTTTCATGACTAGCTCCAAAAATATAATTTAAGACATACGCCCAAGAGATCCCGGCAATCAAATGTGCCAATGCAATTCTCTTGAGAAGAATCTAAGTTTGGTAGGGTAAAGCTTCTGTTTTTAAATTGTGTTCGGCCCGCGGCGTTTTCTATATTTCCGCCGCCGGGCTCATCTGCAAAATAGGTTCGACAAAAGAGAGATGCAAGCCGAGTGGAGGGAACCGTGACCAGGATCACGCAACCATTGCAACTATTTGGTTTCATTTGAGCTCTGTCGTGTCAAAAAGAATGCTGACGCGTCATTACATGTCAGCTCGACACGTGGTGACCATAGTTTGCGCACTTCAAAATTCGATGGTTTTGTCCGAACCGGCTTCCCAATCCTTTTCCTCCCCAAGACATATCGGAGCGATCGTAAAAAGGAGGCGGACTTCTCGGGCTCCGCCTCTCGTGGTTACGCCGACCGGAATATCACCCTGAACAACTTGCCACTTGCAAGCCGATGGGTTATAAGTAAGTGTTAAATAAGGATGCCGAAAAAAGGCAGATGGAGAGTTGTATGGCCAAACCACTCGATTTTGTGCGCCTGGGTAGCAGTTTCAAGGGACTGATGACGCGTGCGGTCAATGAATTCGATCGTTACATGGAGGACGAGGCGGGTAACTATCGCTGGGTGTTTGTCGAAAATCCCGAACGGATTGCCCGCGCCTTGGAAATTCTGGCCGAGGATCTGCCCGAGGAAAGCCTGGCGCGCGTTGTTCCCAAAATGCCTTACCTATTTCTCTTGTTCCGCGACCATGACATGGAACCCGTCATCCCGGTTGAAGCAACCCTGGCTTTTCTCTCCATCATCAGCCAATCGGGTATGATTACCATCATGCGTCAGTGCAGTGACCGTGAGCAACTGGCCGCCTCTTTCGATCTGGATCCCGCCCATTGGGACCCGATGGTCTTTATGGTTGCCGGTATCCCCAATCTCAATGAGGCTCACGAGGAAGACGCACCCGAACATTGCCATTTCTTTTAATATCTACTACCGGATAAACTGTTTTTGGGGGGAATCCTTGAAAGGGTCGATTGTAGAAGTTCTCTTTACACACGAACAAATTCAACAACGCGTGGCCGAATTGGGTTCTCAAATCTCAGCCGACTACCAGGGCAAACGAGTCTTTTTGGTCTGTCTGCTTAAAGGTTCCATCGTTTTCACCGCGGATCTGATGCGGCATATAACGCCGCCGGTCACGATGGATGTCATGCGCGCTTCCAGCTACGGCAGTTCCACGACCAGTGCCGGCAGCGTCAAGATTCAAACAGATTTGGATAAGGACATCACCGGACTCGATGTATTGATTATCGAAGACATCGTCGATACCGGCCGCACGCTGAACCGTACCCTGGAACTGTTGAAGGTACGCCATCCCAACAGCCTCCGGATATGCACCATGCTGGACAAACCGAGCCGCCGTGTACTCGACATCGATATCGCCTACACCGGATTCACCATCGACGATCATTTCGTGGTGGGCTACGGCTTGGATTATGATGAATACTATCGGAACTTGCCTTACATAGGGATCTTGGACCCTAACGGTTGATCAGCGCCCATGGACGATTACGCGCTTTGCGGCTACAGTCTTTTCGAAACCTTCTCGGCCAGGCAGGGTTGTTTCTGGAGATTGGAAGACCACTACAAGCGCCTGGCCGCGAGCGCCGCTGTATTTAGTATGGAAATGCCCTCCGAGCAGGTATTCCGCGAAGAAATTGCCTCGGCTCACGACAGCCGCATCGACCAGGTATTGCGCTACACCCTTATCAGGGCGGGCGGTCGGTGGTCCGATCAACCGGCCGAATGCCGACGCAAGATTTTAACGAAACCCTTGAGCGGCCGGGCCCCTGAAGCACTGGACTTGTGCATGGCGCAACAACCCCTGGCTTGTTTGGATGAACTGCGCCGTCACAAGAGCGGTTCTCGGATTTATTACCAGGCCCAATTTGACCGGGCGCGCAAGGCCGATTGCCACGATTGCGTCTTTATAGATCTGGAAGGGCGCCTGCTCGAAACCAGCAGCTATAATCTCTATTTCCTGATGAACGGCCAATGGCTGACACCGCCCCTGCGCTTGGGTTTGCTGCCCGGCGTGTTCCGCGGCTACTTGTTGCAACAAAGGCTGGTTCGGGAAAGGGAGGTCCACTTGAGCCAACTGCCGGAGGTTAGCGCGGTGATTGTATCCAATTCGGTACAGGGCCTCCGGCCCGTACGGCGCTTGGGTGATCATTCCATACGCACCGAACCCGCGGCCAACTTGCTGCGAATCGCAAATCATCGGGTCTATCGACCGCTTTTTTCTTGAACGGCTCCGTTAGCTCGACCTTTCAGTCGAACGGGAGTGCCTGGTCTTTTCAAGTTGCCCGGGGCGCGAAACCCCGGGCATTCTGTTGACTAGGGTCGTTTTATTGTGGGGAAGCGGCCCGGAGTCAGCGGAGCGCCCGCCGCATCCAGTTCTTCTTCCAGTTGTTTTATGTCCTGGTCGACCAGTACCTTCAGTTGTTTCAACAGGTCGTCCAAACCCTCCTCGACCAGTTTCATCTGATCCAGATGGGTTTGCGTAGGCGGCGCGGTAGTACCGCTCGCGCCGTAGACCACGCTGAAGACGCGACGGGTAAGACCCGGCGGCGTGGGTTCGCTACGACGACTGATCGTGGTGTTACCCGTCATGATAAGGCGCAGGTCGGCCAGACGCTCTTGCAAAGCGTGGACCTTGACCAGGTGGCTGTTGTCCGCCTTACTCGTGCGCATGACCGCGGTTTCCAACGCGGTGAGGCGTGAGGAAGCATTGCTCATAAGGGTGTTGGTGGCGCGCGCCGAGGCGAAGAGGTGGCTCATTTCCTTGCGGAAGGCGGCCACGGCATCGTGGTCCTCCGCTTCGAACTGGTTCAACTTCAGCGACTTGACCTGGAAGGTTTGCGGTTCGCCGAAGGGTTCCATTTTGCCGTCGGCCCAGCGCGCCGCGGTGACCGTATAGGCGCCGGGCAGAACCAGGACACCGTTGGGACCGATGTTACCGCCGCCGCGTCCACCGCGACCGCGTCCCCGACTTCCGGTAGTAATCGGCGAGTTATCGGACCAACACAGGTCCCAGGCCACGCGATGGAAACCGGCCGATGTGCTGCCGGTCAAACGGCGAACCACTTCGCCGGCCTCATTGGTGACGGTGAGGATGATTTTGGGTTTCTTTTCACGCTCTTCCTTACGCAGTTCATCCCAGGAGGGATAAGGCGTGTCACCGCCTTCCTTGGCGATCTTGCTTTCCTTCTTCTTGCGTTCACCGACCAGGGTCTTCATGCTCTCGGGCAGGTAATAGGTAATCACCGCGCCGTAAGGAGGATTGTCCGCCACCCAGAGGCTGTCGCCCTGGTAACCGCGACGTCCGCCGCCCAGCGGGGCGCTGGGGAAGTAGGCCCAGGCATCGCGCACCGGGAAGACCATGGATTCCTTCTCCAGGTTTTCCTTGTTCACATAGCGGAGCGGAGAGTAGTCGTCCAGCACGTAGAAGCCGCGGCCGAAGGTGCCCAGCACCAGGTCGTTTTCGCGTCTCTGGATATCCATGTCGCGCACGGAGATGGTGGGCAGGCCCGCGCTCAGTTTGATCCATTTCGCGCCGGTGTCCACGGACATGAAGGCGCCGAACTCGGTGCCGCAGAACAGCAGTTCGGGTTTGACATGATCCTCAACGATGGTGTAGACGGAGCCTCGCTCCGGCAGACCCTCGGTAATGGCCGTCCAGGTTTTACCCTTGTCGGCGGAGCGCATGAGGTAGGGTTTGAAGTCGCCCATCTTGTGGTTGTTGAATGCGGCGTAGATGACGTTGTCGTCATGCCGCGAAATGGCGACCGCGTTCACATAGGTACGCTCCGGGATGCCGGGGACGCTTTCGATCCTGGTCCAGTTGGCACCGCCGTCGGTGGTGATGTGGATCAGGCCGTCGTCGGTGCCCGCAACCAGCATGTTCTCGTCCTTGACGGACTCGGCCAGGGAGACGAGATTACCGTAAAATGAGGTCGAACGGTTCTTGGCGACAGTGTCCACACCCCAAACGCGGTCCATGACCTTCAGGGTGTTGCGATCGATGCCGCGGCTCATATCGGGGCTGATTTCCTTCCAGGAGTTGCCGCGGTCGTCGGTGCGGAACAACTTGTTGCCGCCGAAGTAGAGGCGGGTGTTGGAATGGGCACTGAGGACCAGCGGGCTGTCCCAGTTCCAGATATAAACCTCGTCCTTGGGGGGCTGCGGCTGGATGCCGATTTCCTCGCCGCTACGACGGTCATAGCGCACCAGCACGCCGTATTGGGATTGAGCGTAAATCACATTGTGGTCGGTGGGGTCCACCTGGGTTTCGAAGCCGTCGCCGCCGTGGGTCACGAACCAGTCCGTGTTGCGGATACCGTGGCGATTGAGTGTGCGCGAGGGGCCGCCCAACGAATAGTTGTCCTGGGTGCCGCCATAGATATTGTAGAAGGGTTCGGCGTTGTCGGTAGACACCTTATAGAATTGGATGATGGGCAAATTGGCGCGGAACAGCCAGGTGGCGCCGCGGTCGAAGGTTTCGTAGAAACCGCCGTCACAGCCTACCAGCAGGTGGTCGTTGCGCCTGGGATCGATCCAGACGACGTGGTTGTCCACGTGCTTGCTGCGGCCGTCCACATTCTTGAAGGTTTTACCGCCGTCATCCGAGCGTTGGAGGTAGGTGTCGTTGGAATAGACAACGTCCGGGTTATGGGGCTCGACGATGATTTCCTGGTAATACTGCGGGCTGTCGCTGACGTAGGAACTGCGTTTCTGCCAGCTGTCACCGGCATTGACGGAGCGGAAGAAACCACCCTTGTTGTCCAGGGCTTCAACGATGGCGTAGAGGGTATCGGGCTGAGACGGCGCGATGGCCAGACCGATACGGCCCTTATCGCCGCCGGGCAGGCCGCGTCCGCTTTTCTTCCAGGTCTTGCCGCCGTCGAACGACTTGTAGATGTTCGATTCGGGGCCGCCGTTGATCAGGGTCCACACATGGCGACGACGCTGGTAGGAGGCGGTATACATAATATCGGGGTTGCGAGGGTCGAATACCAGGTCATTGCAGCCGGTTTTATCGCTGACCTTGAGTGTGTTCTCCCAGGTTTCGCCGCCGTCGGTAGAGCGGAAAATGCCGCGGTCGCCGCCGTCCGACCAGAGGGGACCCTGGGAGGCCACGATAATGGTGTTGGAGTCGCGCGGGTCGACCACGATCTTGCTGATGTGCTCCGAATTCTTAAGGCCCATGTTCTTCCAGGTCTTCCCACCATCCACGGACTTATAAATACCGTCGCCGTAGCCCACGCTGCGTTGACTGTTATTCTCACCGGTGCCCACCCAGACCACGTTGGGGTTATTGGGATCGATGGTCACGCAACCGATGGAGTAGGAACCGTAACGATCGAATATGGGTTTCCAGGTGGTGCCGGCGTTGACGGTCTTCCAGACACCGCCGGAGGCCACGGCGATATACCATACCGCTTCATTCTCGGGGTGTACGGCCAGGTCGCCGATCCGGCCCTCGGTCAAGGCGGGACCTACCGTACGGAATTTCATAGCGCCGAATGTACCGGAATTCAGCTTCGACTTTTCCTCGGTCTTGGCCTTTTCTTCTTTACCTTTCTTCTTTTTCTTCTTCTTGTCCGCATGCAGGTCGGGGGCGGCCAGGCCCATGAGTAACAGCAGGATCATCGTCAAGTATCTCATTGAAAAAAACCTCCGCAATTTTAAAAAGCGGGCACCACTCCATCTTGGAGAAACCATTCCAGGGAATTGAGCAGGACCATTGGGCTCATCATAGCCCGCCGCCCGGGATTCCGGCAAGGAAGGGTTGTTCGGCGGACATGGAGACCAACATTCATGTCGCTGTTCGTGCACGGCGAGTTGCAGGGAAGCCTTTTTAGCCACGCATAAAAAGCCGCGCGCAACAGATCTGCCGACCTGCCGCACGCGGCTCCCACTCAAAAGGATACCCGCCCCCCGCGCTGCTGACCCGGTGAATGCAACGTCCGAGGGGCGGGCCCATATGTAAGGGAACCTGCCGGCGGCCGGCCGCTTGACCCGGTGAATGTGACCGGAACGCCGGCAGTTCCCCAAGCGGTTAGTCTCCTTCAAGCCGAGGCTCAGCCCCGGTGCGTAGACTTGTTTTGGTAATTTCGATTCCCTACAGGAAGAACCGGTCTCGGGGAGCAAAAGCCTTTCCCCTTACGGCTCGTCTAATAAAAATGAAAACCGGTTCGAGAAGGGACCAAAGTTTTTATTTTTCCTCGGAAAGCACATGATCGGCGTCAGTTATCTTGCCGCCTGGCGCATCATGGTCAAGCGCTCGTGGATGCGTTCGTTGAGCGCGCAGGTTTTATTGACCAGGAGGCTGTCTACCTCGTGTTCCTCGCGAAGGCTCAAAGCCCGGTCGCATAGGGCCGCCGCTAACGGGACATCGCCTTTCACCAATTCCAGTTCCGCCTGTTCGTGAAAGATACGGGCGGGTAGAAAGGGGTTTTTGTCGACATGAGGCATGACCTGGCTTTGAGCCCTCAGGAGATAGTTCTCGGCGACCTCGATATTGCCGCACAGGCGCTCAAAACGGCCCATGGTGACCAGCATCGCCGCGGTACGGTAGCCGTCATCCCCAAAACGCTCCAGGGCGGATTCCAGCATTCGTTCGAAATGATACCGGGCTCGATCCATATCTCCCAAGTCGGAATAAACCAGACCGGCTTCCCGCATGACCGCGTAATAGAAACGGCCGTGAATGAAACCGGGATCTTCCACCTCGATCAGAGGTTTCATATAGACCTCGGCGCGCGCGGGATCGCTCGCGGCGCGCCGGCAGCGAGAAAGACCGATCAGAGCCAGGACGTCCCGAGTGGGTCCACCGCCCCGCTTATCGAGCATTTCTTTGAAAAGAACCTCGGCGCGGGCGGTTTGACCCGAGCTCAGGTAGGCCATCGCCAGGCTTTCCCGCGCCCGGATTTGATTGATGTGCCCCTCGTTGTAGGTTTTGGCGGTGATGGCCACCGCTTTTTCCTGCAAGGGGACGGCCTGTTCGGAACGCTCCGTGCGGCGATAGAACAAAGCAAGGGCGTGAAGGGTCTGTCCCATCTGGGGATGATCCGGTCCGCGTTCTTTTAATTTAACGGCCATGGCTTCCCGGTGCAGGGGCAGGGCGCCGGTGAAATCGCCGAGTCGTTCAAGGACACTCGCCAGGCTGCTCAGGCTGTCGGCATAGCTAAGCGGGTTGCCTTTCTTCTTGTACGCGTTCATAGCCCGACGCAGGTAATGTTCGGCCCGCTCCCATCTACCTTGGTAGCGATTCAGCAAGCCCAGCATTCTCAGGACGGTGGCGCCTTCGACTTCTTCGTCGGCTCCGTTAAGCGGAAGCGCCGACACCAGGTGGGGTTCGGCCTTGTCGTACCGACCCAATTCGTAGTAGACGCTGCCCAGTTTCAAGTGGGTGTGCATGGTGTCCGGGTGATCTTTTCCCAGGTGTTTCTCTTGGATGGGCAGGGCTTCGGCCAGTATTTCCCGCGCCTTGTCGAAGCGGCCGATATAGAAATAGGTGCTGCCGGTGGAGACCATGACACCTGCCAGAACCTCCGGCACTTCTTGTAATTGATCGCGCGCCTGATCCAACTGATAGGTGAGCAGGCCTTCTACATCCACGGTTCCTTTTTTCAGCATGTCGCCGTCATAGGTGGATAATTTTTGCACGTATTCGAAAATCCAGTCGGCGCGTTCCCGTTCTTCGACGGCGCGTTGCAGGGCATCTTGGGTCCTGGCTCTTTGGAAATGGAAGCCGGCGAAACCCACCACGACCAGGAAGAGAATGATCGCCGTCGAAACACCGGTGCGGTGACGCCGAACGAATTTACGGGACAGGTAGAACAAGGTATCGGGTCGCGCGGTAATGGGGAAATCGCCCTGGAAGCGGATAACGTCATCGGCAAGCCGGCGAGCGGAGGAATAGCGGCGCTCCGGTTCCTTGCGCAACGCCATCATGACGATATTGTCCAGATCGCCGCGCACGAAGCGGCTCAATTTGACACTGTCCCAGCCACCCGGCAATTCGCTCTTCTTTTTCAAGACCGCCTGGCTGGGTTTATCGGGGTCAACCGTACAGATGATTTCCTGAATCCGATCCAGGCAGCAGTCTTCAAGATCGTAGGGTTTGCAGCCGGTTATCAGCCTGTAGAGCAGTAGGCCCAGCGCATAGATATCGCCGGCGGTGGTTACCGGTGCGCCGCTTACCTGCTCGGGGCTGGCGAATTCGGGCGTCATGAGGCGCATGCTCAACATGGTTTTGGTGGCGTCCTCGCGGGCGTCCGGCGACAGCAGACGGGCAATGCCGAAGTCCAGTAATTTGGGCTGTCCGTCATCGGTGACCAGGATATTGCAAGGTTTCAGGTCACGATGTACGATCAGGTTGCGATGAGCGTAATCCACGGCTTCGCAGATCTTGCTGAACAGGGACAAACGATCACGTGGAGACAGCTTGCGGTGATCGCAGTAATCTAACAAGGTGCGTCCTTTGACGTATTCCATAGCGATGTAGGGCCGGCCGCAAGGCGTCGTGCCGCTGTCGTAAAAGCGGGCGATGTGCGCATGATCCAACTGAGCGAGGATGTTTTGTTCGGCGTGAAAGCGACGGATGTGATCAGCCGAGATGACCATACCCTCCAGAACCTTCAGCGCGACCCGGCGAGAACCGGTGTCATCGATACGCACGGCCAGGTAGACGGAACCCATACCGCCCCGGCCCAAGCGGCCGTCAATGCGGTAAGGACCGACGATCGCTCCGGGAGCAAATGCATCGGGCAGGGCTTCTCCGACCTCTTCCGTTGAAACGAGCGGCTTTTCTACGATGGGTAACGGCGTATCTTCACTTAAAAAAGGGAGAACATACGCGGGCAGCTCCGGGTCATCTGCAGCGGCCTCATCGATAAACGCCATGCGCTGTTCGCGCGGTAATGCCTCCGCTCGATACACTATTTCCTTGATTCTGGACCAACGTTCCGGAGTCATCTCCGACCTCCCCCGTCAAAGATTGCGACATCCCTACCGAACGGTGTATTGCTAATGCATTAAAACGTTAAATAAATTGGAAAGTTTAGTAGATTTCAGTGGTTCTGAAAAAGTCACAAAGGTAGTCTCCACATAATCGACATCTTGCGGCCAAGCAGATGTTTATGCAATCCGACGGGTCGCTCGATTGTATTATGCATGGGTTCTATGTCCGTACAGGTCACGCAAGGGTTGGCTCGATGCGAGATACTCACCTGACAAGACAATTGACTTTGACGAGTCCCCGGCTACCCCGCGGCGCTCGCTTCTTCCACGTCGATATTGTGTTCCTGGATAGGGTCGATTTGCAGGTATTTGCCCAGGTAGTGCACCAGGACATAGAGCGGCCCGGTATCCAACAGCGCCACGGTCATCTTGAAAAGGTAACCCGAACCGATGAGGGTGAGCATGGTGCTCAAGGTTATCTCGCCTCGTGAGTAGCCGGCCCCGAAGGTAATGACGATAACCATGGTGGTATCGACTAACTGACTGACCAGGGTAGAGCCGTTGTTGCGCAGCCACAGGTGTTTGCCCTTGGTGAGTTTCTTCCAGAAGTGGAACAGGGCTACATCGCAGAACTGGGCGGCCAGGTAGGCGCACATGCTGGCCAATACGGCTCCGGCGGTGCAGGCGTAGAGGATGTCGAACAGCTCTACCGGGGTGCCGTCCTCACCCAGCGACGCACCGTTGGGCATGGGAACCGGTTCGTTTAGCGGGAGGAACTGCCAGGGCGGTTGCGCCTCCGGGCCGACCGCGGGCACGGCCTGACCCAACCAGATGGTGCCGATGACCAACAAGTTGACGATCAGGCCCACGAAAACCAGGTAATTGGCGCGACGTTTCCCATACAGTTCGCAAATCAGATCGGTACATATAAAGGTCAACGGGTACGGCAGTACCCCGACGGCCAGTTGCAAAGGCCCCAACTGGATGAACCGGGTGATTCCGATGATATTGAGCATGGCCATGGCGCCCAGAAAGATCCCGGCCAGGATGAGAAAAACCCGCTCGCGACGTTCGTGCAAAGCGGGTGTCAGGGTAGGTTGCGACATGATGTTCCCTCGCGATTCATCGATTTCCCGTTATCCTAGCATCTTCAGCAGGGCGAGCGTCCAATCCAATCGACTCTATTTCGACACCGGGTGCTGCCCTTCCTCATCGATCAATCTGTCTCCGGCTCACTCCTTCGAAGCCGGCCGCTTCATCATTTGAAGCTTTAAAGGCAAATTCCGCAAGTTTACCTTTAAAGTGCCGATAAACAACGTTGAACGCGTTACGCAAAGACCCCACCGAGGAAGACCCCATTGAAACCGGCTCACGGACTTCTCCAACTACCGGACTATTTACCCTTGTCGGCGACCCTCTGCCTGCTTCTTTTTTCCGGGCAAGTTGCAGCACAGTACCGTGTTACACGCATTACAACCGGTGATGGACTGTCCAGCGATATCGTCTCCGGCATTTTGCAGGACCATGTAGGGTTTATGTGGTTCGGGACCAAAGACGGGCTGAACCGTTATGACGGCCACAATATGAAGGTATTCCGACACGATGCGGAAAACCCCAATTCGCTGTGTCACGACTACATCTTCACCCTCATGGAAGACGGGCGGGGCATGTTGTGGGTGGGCACGCGCGACGGCTTGTCTCGTTATAACCCGGCGCTCGGCACTTTTACCACGTGGCGACACGATCCCAATAACCCCAACTCCCTGAGTGACAATCGGATTAACTGTCTTGCTGACGAGGTGGGGACCGACGCCGTCTGGATCGGTACGCCCAACGGCCTGAACCGGCTGGACACCAAGACCGGGGAGTGTCGCCGTTATTTCCATGACACAAACGGTGGAAACCGAGAGACCAATGCTATTTCCAATATGATGATCGCCGGTGATTACCTCTGGTCGGCCATGCGCGGCGGGCTGGCCGCCATGCGTTTGGATCAGCCGGGGGAGCCGGCCTTTTTCAAGGACATTTCGGTCACCGCCATGACCGGGGACAAAAACGGCAACATCTGGCTCGCCGGCAAAGACGGCTTGGCGCGTATTCGGCCGGAGTCCCCGGAAAACATTGAAATCATTCCCTCGAGCGTCCCGGAAGCCTTTGCGGCTGCTCGGGGCCTGGCCATGGATCTACACGGCTCCCTGTGGGTCAGCAGTTTCGGGTTGGAAGGTTTGCTGCGTCTGAAGCCCGAAACGGGCAGGGTGGATCACCGCCGGGGCGATGAAGGGTTGGTAGAGTTGGCCGAAAACCAGATCTGGACCCTGTACACCGGACGTTCGGGGGACCTGTGGGTGGGCACATTCGGAGGAGGCGTCAACCGACTCAGTCTCAATCCCTTTACCAGTTTCCATCGAATCGAAGGCAACGTGGCATCGCTGGCCAGAGGGACCGGTGACGGCTTCTGGGTAGGGAAACAGGGCAGCGGTTTGGAATATGTCGATTCCGAGTTGTCGGCCCAAACGCCGGTTCCCGAACTCTCGGGCTTCAGTGAGGAAACGGTAACCACCCTATTGAAGGATGGCGCGGGTGAATTGTGGATCGGCACCCAAACGGGGGGATTGAGTCGTTACAATCCCACGACCGGGAAAATCCAAAACTACCGGCACAATGAGGAGGACCCGGACAGTCTGGGCTGGGACCTGGTCATCAGCCTTTTCGAGGATGCGCGCGGCGAATTGTGGATCGGCACCTTGCAGGGGGTCAGCCGGATGAACGCCACTCGTGAGAACCGGTTCATCAACTATCTCCAAGATTCAGATGACCCGCTGAGTTTCGGCGACACCACGGTCTTGTGCATTCGCGGCGACCCCGACAACCCTGACGGCAGTGTCTGGTTCGGCACCACCAATGCCGGTCTCAATCGCATGGTGCTGGATCTGCCGGGAATTTTCGAGGTGGTATCCGCCGATCCCAAGGACCCCTGGGCAATCGGTAAAAACCCTATCTTCACCCTATGGGAAGACACCAGGAAGCGCCGAATCTGGGCGGGTACTGCCGGCGGCTTGAAGTGCGTGGACACCACCACGGGCCTGCCGATTCCCTTTTCAGCCCGGGAAGGGCTGCCGGTTATCAATCACATTCAGGGAGACAGTCGAGGCCGCTTGTGGCTGGGTACCTCGGAAGGACTGTATCTCTTCGACCCGGCCACGGACAGCTGGGGTTTCTACGACCGCGACAACGGCCTGCCCTTCGACAAGTTCTCGACCAACTGCGGGTTTCGAGGCCCCCTCGGTCGGCTGTACTTCGGAGGCGAGGGCGGCGTGTTGGACTTCAATCCCGACGATATCACGCTCAAACGCAATAAGACCCGAACTGTCTTGACCCGCCTCACCCTTGACGGTATCCCGGTGGAACCTAAACACTCCGATCCCGACTCACCCCTTGTCGGTCCCGTCGCCTACACCAAAGACCTGACCATCTCCTACGATAACCGGACCATGGAATTGGAATTTGCGGGCTTGGATTTCTCCGCCCCGGTCCGGCAGCGGTACCAATACCGCCTGGACGACTTCAACGATGACTGGCGGGAGACCGATGCCGATAACCGCCGCGCCGTCTACACCAGTCTGGACCCGGGTCGTTACACATTTCGCGTCCGTAGCGGGGATGGAGGCGGCTCCTGGGGCGAGGAAACCATGTTAAGGATCAAAGTACCCACGCCGCCCTGGAAGTCATGGTGGGCAATCACCCTATATATCGGAGCCCTTATTGCCATGGCCGGTTGGTACCTGCGCCGGCAGGAACACAAGTTGGAGAGGGAGCGACGCCTGAACGAACGCCTGCGCCAGGTGGATAAATTAAAAGACGAGTTTCTGGCCAATACCTCTCACGAGTTGCGCACGCCCCTCCACGGCATGGTAGGCCTGGCCGAGTCTCTGATCGAGGGCGTCACCGGCGATCTGCCGGAAACCACGCGGCACAACCTGGGCATGATCATCTCCAGCGGGCGGCGCCTGAGCAGTCTGGTCAACGACATACTCGACTTCTCCAAATTGAAAAACCGCGGCTTGGAATTGCAGCGCAAAGCGGTGGACATCCACGGAGTAGTCGATCTGGTCCTGGTTCTCAATGAACCGGCGGCCGGGGCCGGGGGTCTGGAACTGGTGAATGCCGTTCCGGAGGATTTTCCCAATCTGTATGCCGATGAAGACAGAATCCAGCAGATCCTCCATAACCTGGTCGGCAACGCGATTAAGTTTACCGACAGCGGAAGGGTTACCGTCAGCGCCGAGAAGAAAGGCAAGCAGGGCGTGATCCACGTCACCGATACCGGTCGAGGTATTTCGAAGGCGGACATCGACCGCATCTTCCTGTCCTTTGAGCAACTGGAAGAAAGCGAAACCCGCACTCAGGGCGGCACGGGGTTGGGACTCGCCATTTGCAGGCAATTGATCGAGTTACACGGCGGTAAAATCCGCGTCACCTCCAAACCGGGAGAGGGCAGTACCTTCACCTTCCAAGTCCCGCTCTACCAGGGAGAGGAGCAGCAGGTACACACCACCTTGCCCGAACCGTTGAACACGCTTAAGGATCATCACCAGGCTTTCATGGCGGATGAGGTGGCCCAGGCCGATATGGGGGACGGGGCTCATATCCTGGTCGTCGACGACGAACCCATCAACCGACAGGTGTTGCACAATCACCTGGCCCTTGCCAATTACCGGACGACGGAGGCCGCCGATGGAAAAGAAGCCCTGGCTCTGTTGGAGCAAGAGACCTTCGATCTGGTCCTGCTGGATGTCATGATGCCCGGCTGGTCGGGCTATGAGGTCTGTCGCCGTATCCGCGAGCGTTTCCCGGTTCACGAACTGCCCGTGCTCTTCCTGACCGCGCGGACACAGACGGACGATCTGGTCAACGGCTACAAGTCCGGGGCCAATGATTATTTACCGAAACCCATCTCGGCAAGGGAACTTCGCCATCGCGTGGGTCTACAATTGCGCATTCTTCAGGCCACGCGGGACCTGGCCGCCAAGAGTGAACTGGTAAGGCGCAAGGAACGCCAGAAGATGGATGCCTTGAAAACTCTTACCTCAGGCATCGCCCACGAGATCAACAATGCCGCCAATGCCGCCGGCGGGGGATTGATCAACCTGCTCAACGGTCTCAGGGAGTTCCGCGAGTTCCTGCTCTTGTTGGCGGGTGAAGACGCGGACCAGGAAATACTTGAAACCATCGAGGAACGCATCACGCCCCTGTTGACGCTGGGCGGTACGGTAGGCGAGGCGGTGGATCGGGCTCGGGGAGTGGTTATCGAGCTTTACCGTTTCAGCCAGTTGCATCAGGCGGAACGTCGCCGGGTGGCCCTGATCGAGAACCTGGAATCCGCGCTCAGCCTGTTGCGCCCCTTATTTGCCGAAGATGTGGAATTCCAGCGCGATTATACCGACCCCCTGGAAATGGAATGTCAGCCCGCCGAGCTGAGTCTGGTCTTTTATCACTTGATCTGTAACGCATGCGAGGCCGTTCAGACCAGGAGGGAAAAGAACGATGCACCCGGGGTTGTTCTGGTGACGACCTATCGGGAGCACGAAAACGCCGTGGTCAGCATTCAAGACAACGGCGCCGGTATGGATGAGAATACCCGGGAACGTATTTTCGATCCTTTCTTCACCACCAAACCTGTCGGCAAAGGAACCGGCCTGGGCATGTCGACCAGTTTGGGCATCGTAGAGCGACACCAGGGCCGCATGGAGGTGGAATCCTCCCCGGACAAGGGGACCGTGGTCAGTATCTACTTGCCCCGTGAGCCCGCCGGAACCGGGGAAACGCCTAATTGAGAAACGACGCATGCCGATAGGACTATTTTGAAGGTTAAGCTGGGATTATAGGAACGCTTAAGTTGAATGTGACCAACATAAAAACCATTGGACGCATGTTGATTTGCTGTTTATTTTACATCTGCCCCGGTTCCTCCGCGGCCGACCGACATGAATATCGAGTAACCCGGATAAGTGTGGACGACGGTTTATCCGACAATCGTGTTTTTGCCATTATCCAAGACCGTACCGGTTTCATGTGGTTCGGCACCCGTGACGGCTTGAATCGATTCGAAGGGAATCGAATTCAGGTCTACCGCCATAATCCGGCCGATGACAACAGCCTTTGCAACAATTATGTCCATGCCCTGCTGGAGGACGCTCGCGACAACCTGTGGATCGGAACACGCGGCGGCCTTTCCCGATACGACCAACACCAGGATCGGTTTACCCACTGGCGTCACGACCCGAGCGACCCCGATTCCCTGAGTAACGACAACATTTCGGCGCTGGTAGCCGATCCCAATCGCCGTCATCTTTGGATAGCGGGGGCGAACGGTTTGAATCGTTTGCACCTGGAGACCGGTAGGATCGAACGTTTCCAACCCGGCTCCGATGCCGGTCCGGATTCCAAGGAGCATGATGTCCGGACCATGGCGGCAGACGGCAAAGCTCTTTGGCTCAGCACCTTCGGTTTAAAGCTTTGGCGTATGCCCTTTGCCTCGCCGGGCCGGTTCGAGGCGCTGCAAATAAGTAATGATAACGGGAGTCCCCGTCAAGTATCGGGTGTGGCGGGCATCACCGAAAAGGGCGTCTGGTTAGCCGGATCTCGGGGATTGTTTTACATGGATCACGAGGATCGAATCCAATTCCAGGAACCGCCCCAAGATCGACAGTTCAACAACGTGCGCGTCGTAATCGACGGTAAACAAGGCGATCTTTGGGTGGGAGACGGGCGCGAGGGTTTGTCCCGATTGACCGAAAGCGGTTGGGTCCACATCCCCGCGGGTGACGGCATCCACGCGCTTTCAGATAAGGCAATTCGGACCATCTACCGTGGCCGCAACGACCTGATCTGGATCGGCACCTATGAAAGCGGTGTCAACCTGTTGGTCCCCACCTCCTTTTCCGAAACCATTCCTATCGATGAAAAAGTGACTTCCCTTGCGGAAATCCCCGAGGGACGGTTTTGGATCGGCGTCAAACATAACGGTCTGTTCCTTCACCAATCCGGCAAAGCCCTGGAAGCGGGTCCTCCCGAACTGGCCGATGCCACCATCACCGCCCTGCGACCGACGGCCGATGACCATCTCTGGGTCGGTTCCAGGGAGTACGGCCTTCATCGCTTGAATGCCCGAACCGGAGCCCTGGAAGAATTTCCCACCGAGAAAGCCGGGGTAATCGGCGTGGAGGATATTCAAGAAGACGACCGGGGAAACTTATGGCTGGGCACTCCCAAAGGTCTGGCACTGATGGAACCCGGCAAGGAGGTACAACGCTTTGAGCCGGATCGCGGCAATCCGAATAGTATCGGCGACAGCCGAATCACCCGCTTGCTCCTGGAGAAAAACTTCAGGAACCTTTGGATCGGTACTTGGGACGCGGGCCTTCAATGCATGAGCTTGGACCAACCCGGCCGGTTTTTCGCGGTTGCCGACAATCCGACCGACCCTTCAGCGGTGGGTCGTGGGAAAATCAACGCCCTTTATTGCGACCAAAAAAAGCAATTATGGGTCGCGAGCATCCTCGGGCTGCGCTGCCTGGATGCATCGACCGGCATGCCCATACAGGTTCCCGGCGCGAACCAACTCCCCCGTCAAAGGATACATGGTATCACCGGCGATGCCCGCGGCATACTTTGGTTGACAACCGCGGTCGGGCTCTTTCGCTATAACCCGGAAACCGGGGACTGTCGACTCTACGATCGTTTTGACGGTCTTACGGTGGATGACTTGAGCACCTGTCAGGGAATGCCGGACAGCAAGGGGAATCTGGTCTTCGGTGGGATCGGCGGGATAATTCGTTTCCACCCCGGCAGGTTCCGGCCCCGCCTCCTTAAACCCAAAACGGCTCTTACCGCACTTTCTCTGAACAATCTGCCGGTCCCGGCCTCTTCAAGACAAGCGGACTCTCCTCTCAAACGCCACATCGCCTATGCCACCACTTTGGCTCTTGCCCATTACGACCGGAACCTGAGCCTGGCGTTTTCAGCCCTGGATTATACCGCCCCCTCCAAGCACCGCTACCAGTACCGTCTGGACCCGTGGGATCAAAACTGGACCGAAGTGGGAACCTCTTCACGCAAAGCAACTTATTCTCATTTTCCTGCCGGTCGCTACACCTTTCGCGTCAGGTCGGGCAGCGGGAACGGGGTCTGGGGACCGGAACGACAGCTCACCATTCGCAAATCCAAACCTCCCTGGTTGACCGCTTGGGCGATTGCCGGTTACGTATTGCTTTTGCTTGCAGCGGGCGCGGCCTTTTACGGTTACCACCGCCGTCGCACGGCTCGAATGGAACACCTTGAAAAAGGGTTCCGCGAATCGGACAGCATGAAAGACCGCTTCCTGACCAATACCACGCACGAGTTGAGCACGCCGCTTCACAGCATCATCGGTTTGGCTCAAACCATGGTCAAAGAAACCAACAATCGCATGTCCCAAAGCGCGAAATTGAACTTGCAGATGATCATTGCCGAGAGTCGCCGCCTGAAGAATCTGGTCAACGACATCCTTGACTTCTCCCGCATTCAGGAGGGCGGGTTGAAACTGGACCTGAAACCGGTTGACCTTCACGGCCTTGTTGACGTGGTCCTGGTGCTTAACGAAAATGCGGCCAGGGAAAAGGACACCGTGTTGCTGAACAAAGTACCCGAAAACTTCGGTCGCGTGTCGGCTGACGAAGACCGGCTGCAACAGGTGCTGTACAACCTGATCGACAACGGCGTCAAGCTAACCACGGAGGGAAGTGTGACCGTAAGCGCCGAGCATCGGGGAAATCGCGTGTTCGTCGAGGTTCGCGACACGGGAACGGGCATCTCGCCCGAGGCGCGCGAGGTCATCTTTCAGTCCTCCCAACAACCGGAGGGCAAGGCCGGGCATCTATACGGCGGGATCGGTTTGGGTTTGTCTATCTGCAGGCAACTGGTTCAACTGCACGGCGGTCAATTGACCGTGGATTCGGAATCCGACAAAGGCAACTGTTTCAAGTTCGACCTGGCCGTTTATGAGGGCGAGGAACCCGTCCGCGCGCCGACACCTTGGGAACGGCTGCATGCCGGAACCGTACCGACCGAGGGTGCCGACCTGAGGGAAATGAAGAAAATGCTGGCCACCTCCGGCAAGGGGTTCCGCATCCTGGTGGTCGACGATGAAGCGGTCAACCGCAAGCTCATGCGCGCGCCCCTGGATATCCTGGGTCACCATGTTACCGAAGCGGCCGACGGCTATGAGGCTCTGGCCGCGCTGATGAACGAATCCTTCGATCTGATCCTGCTCGATATCATGATGCCCCGCATGTCCGGCTACGAGGTCTGCCGCAAACTGCGTGAACGTTACCCGGCACATGAATTGCCGGTTATCTTCCTTTCCGGCCGCAATCAGGTAACCGACCTGACCGCGGGTTTTGCCGCCGGCGCCAACGATTTCCTCTCCAAGCCGGTGGCTTTCGAGGAACTGGTCTCGCGGATCGACCTGCACCTGCGCCTGATCGATTCCATTCGTGAACTGGAGCGTCAAAAGCAGGCCTTGATTCAAACCCAGCAACAGATGATGTTGCAAGACAAATTGGTTTCGCTGGGTACGCTGACCAGCGGCATCGGTCACGAAATCAACAATCCCACCAACTACGTCTTCGGCAGCGCCCAAAACATGTCCAAACAGCTGAAGAAATTTCAAACGTTCCTATTCGGCCTGGCCGGAGAGGACCCCGATCCGGATATTATGGACGCACTGCAAAAACAATTGAAACCCCTGTTCGATTATTTGGACATGATCCTTGAAGGCTCCAACCGTATCGCCGGCATTGTGCGCGATCTGCAAACATTCTCCAGACGCGGCAAGGGCAAGGTGGAGCCGGTTGAAATCGATACCTGTCTGCGTTCTACGCTCAACCTGGTGCGGCCGAATTTCAAGGAATGGGTGATCATCGAGGAACATTATGGTGCGGATGTCACCATTCCCGGGAATCAAAGCGAATTGAACCAGGTGTTCATGAATCTGGCGGTGAATGCCTGTCAAGCCGTCAAGTCGAAGGTGAAGGAAACCGAGGACGTGGGTTACCTGAATGTGTCGGCTCGAAGGGAGAGCGGCGAAGTGGTGATCCGGTTCAGCGATACCGGTAAGGGCATTCCCGAGAAGGTGTGTAACCGTATCTTCGAGCCCTTCTTCACCACCAAACCCGAGGGCGAGGGCACCGGGCTGGGCCTGTCCATTTCCTTCGGCATCGTCCAGGACCACGACGGTAGAATCGAAGTGGACTCGGTCGAGGGTTCCGGCACGACCTTCACCATCAGACTACCCACCGTGCGGCCCGATCCGGAAGAGTGAATAAAAAGGCGCCGGCATTCACCCGGTTCATTGGAAGGTGATGCGGGGCCTTCTATAAGCCGAATCCTGTTGCCCCTCTCGGGGTGAGTGCCATTCATCTGGGACGGTCGTTACCGATCGCCTCTAGCAACCTACCCGGGAACCGGGAACGGGCCGTTCCTTGGAGCCCGAGGGCTCCCTGTCCCCCTATTTGGTCTTGCTCCACATGGGGTTTACCGAGCCACCGACCTCACGGCCGATGCTGGTGCGCTCTTACCGCACCGTTTCACCCTTACCGCCCCGCCGGCTTACCGACGAGGGTTGGCGGTCTACTCTCTGTTGCACTTTCCGTCGGGTTTCCCCGCCTGGCCGTTAACCAGCATGCTGCCCTTTGGAGTTCGGACTTTCCTCCATTCACCGAGGTGAATGACGACACTCCGAAGATCCCGCATCGCACGGCATTGTAAGGGAACAATAGACAAGTTGCAAGCCTCGAATCCAGGATACAAGGGACAAAGACGCGATCAGAAGGGCATTCTACCGGGTTTGGGGTTAATGCCGATCTCCTCGCGAATTTCTTCCAACATGGCGATAACCGCCACTCCATAGCAGGTTGGGCACACACTATGGGTGGTGTTTTCAATCTCGGAAGCCGCCGGGGAAGGTCCGGCGTTATACCAGTTCCCGGTGTTGCCGCGAATCCGCTTACAGTAGGCGCATCGGGCCGAAAGGCTTGGCGGCGGCTGGTCGTGCCGATGTCGATGTGTTGTCTCTCTCATAGAAATCCCCTTGTGTATCCCCGCTGGAGACGTGCCGAACAGGCCCCCACACAAGATTAAATAGAGCATATTTCATGCCGGCTAATGTCTCCACGAAAGAAAACGGGCAAAAGCGCAAAATCCGTCCGGTGCCTGACTCGTGAAAACTCGCATGGGAATACCCCCCACGCATCGATAGTATTTCCCAAGAAAAACCCGCCGGTTCTTCTCGTTTGCTTGTGCTATGATCCGCGTTACGGCTTACATCTTGCTACACTTGGCAATGGTGCTGCTTTTGGACCCAGACAGAAGGAGGAACATGTGAGGAAACTGTTCACATTGCTGCCGTGCATGTTCGCCCTGGCGTTATTCGCCGGCGAACCCACCGGAGACAAGTCACAGAAGAAGCTGACGGACGATGTGCCCGTCCTGATGCAAATGTTGCGGGTAAAGGATCCCGTTACCGGAAAGATCCGCAAACCCACCCCCGAGGAATTGCGTTTATTGATGCCCGTCAATCCCTTGGACCGGGCGAATGCGGACCTCGTCGAGAAGAAGCATAAGAAAGGCGGCGGCATGCTGAATCTACGCGGCACCATGCAAAGTGCTACGGTGGCCAAGATCGGTCCCGACGGCAAGGTCGTGACCTCCTGCGTAAACACCGACCAGGAAATGAGACGTTTTATCGAAACACCTGTCGCCAAGGAGAAGGAGGCGTCTCGTGATCAGTAAAATGCGCCTGGTCGCGCTTTGCCTCCTGGTTTCCTCGCTTCCGTTGTTCGCTGCCGAGTTCGTGATCATCAACAACGATGATCCCGGCGTCGGCCTGAACGATCCCACCCCGGCCGATCCCATCGGCGGCAACACCGGCACCACCTTGGGTGAACAACGTCTCCAAGTGCTGGAACGCGTTGCCGAAATTTGGGGCGGTCTGCTGGAAAGCGACGCCACCATTGTCGTACAAGCCCAAACCACTTTTTTCGATTGCAGCGGCAATTCAACTACCCTGGCTACCGCGGGCACCACCTTCATCTTCCACAGTTTTCCCGAGGCGCCGCTCGCCAACATCTGGTACCACTCCGCGCTGACTGACGCATTGTCCGGTCTGGACCGCAATCCCGGCGAGCCGGACATCCAAACCCAGTTCAACCTGGGCCTGGATGAAGATCCCGAGTGTGTCGACTTCGGCCCCTGGTATCTCGGCCTGGACCAGGAACCCAACGGTCAGGGCTCCGACCTGCTGGCCACCATGCTGCATGAGTTTGCTCACGGCCTGGGCTTCGCCAACTTCGTCACCGAGGCTACCGGCGCCCTGCAAAGCAACCGCGGCGACATCTACAGCCAGTTCGTCCGCGACCTGACCGTGGACAAGATCTGGAACGACATGACCAACGCGGAGCGGGCAGCCTCGGCTATTAACGATCCCAACGTGGTCTGGACCGGGGCCAACGCCACCGCCATGGCTCTTGACCTGTTGATCAAGCAATTGACGGCCGGCTCCACGGCTACCGGCAACATTGCCACCGCGGAAGCCAACTTCGGTGAAAAAATCAGAGGTCCCCTGGCCGCCGAGGTCGTGCTCAGCGATGACGGGGTCGGCGACTCCACCACCGACGGCTGCTCTGCCCTGGTGAATAACGTAAACGGCAAAATCGCGCTCATCGATCGCGGCATCTGCGAGTTCGGCGTAAAGGCCCTGAATGCCCAAAACGCCGGCGCTGTCGCCGCGATCATCGTCAACAACCAACCCGATGAAGTCTTCAACATGGGCTCCGGTGAGGTCGGTAATCAAGTCACCATTCCTGCCGCCATGATCCGCATGGAAGACGGGCAGGTGATCAAAGACGCCCTGACCTCGGGAACCGTGACCTTCACGCTCGACCGTGACCCCAATTCCGATCCGGCCGGCACCAACGGCGGTTTCCCCCGCCTGCACGCCCCTGATCCGGTTGCGCCCGGTTCCTCCATATCGCACTGGACCACGGAGGCCACGCCCAACCTGTTGATGGAGCCCAATATCACCTCGGGCCTGGAAGGCGTGGATATCACCACGGGCCTGTTCCAGGATATCGGTTGGACGCTTAGCCAGGCACAGGCCGGAACGCCGCGCTTGATCTATCCCTGGCTCTCTTTCAACGACCAGTTCGATACGATCTTCGTCTTGAACAATCCCACCGCGTCCGAGGCGGATGTCACCCTGACAGGGCAACGCGCATCGGGCGGTGCTTTCACCGCCAATATCACGGTGCCCGCCGGCGGCTTCTTTGAATCGCCCATTGACCAGGTCTTTGCCGGCCTGGGCGCGGGCAGCGGCTTCAGTGTCGTCGCCGAAAGCGACACCGACGGCATCCAGGGACGTTGGGTAACCCGCGGTCTGCAAAGCGCAAGCGGCGATTCCCCCTCCCAGGGCGTCGCCTTCGAACTGGACGGCGCCGGTGTGGGCAATGCTCTGCTGTTCGGTTACATGCCGAGCAGCGACACCGTGATCTCGGCGCCGGTGATCGTGAACGCGGGCGCAAGCGCGGCCGATGTCACCTTGTATTTCTATGGCGAGGACGGCACCTTACTGGGTACCGATACCAGTTCTGTTGCCGGCCTGGAAAGCTACCGTCCCTTCGCGGCGCCCATCACCAACCTGATCGACGCGGGCCAAAACGTAACCATGATTGCGCATTCCCCCAGTCAGAATATCGCGGGCGCGGTGTTTGTCTTCAACCTGAACTTCCTGGAGCCGGCCATCGGTTCGGCCCAGGTAATCGACTTCACACCTCCGTAAAAACAAGCCGGGAGGCGGGACAGCAAGTCCCGCCTCATCTCGACCGCAAGGCCGAAAATGCTCCCCGAATCTTTTTATTCGTCGCCGACACTGACCGTCGCCCGCAACCTGATCGGCAAGAAACTGATGCGCCGCTATAACGGGCAGATTCTGGCGGGACGAATCGTCGAGGTAGAAGCCTACCACCAGGACGGTGATCGAGCGGCTCATTCCTACAAGGGACGCACACAACGCAATCGGGTGATGTTCGGCCCCCCGGGACACCTGTACGTCTACTTCATCTACGGCATGCATTTCTGCATGAACGTGGTCACGGAGGCGGAGGGCATCGGCGCCGCGGTTCTGATTCGCGCCGTAGAACCGCTGGAAGGGCTGGAAACCATGCGAAAACTGCGCGGTCGCAAAATCAAGCAGCGGGACTTGACCAGCGGTCCGGCCCGATGTTGCCGGGCCTTTGCCGTGGACCGCACTCACGACGGCCTGTCGTTGACCGGTTCTGAGATATGGCTGGCGGAAGGGGAACCTGAGGCCGGCGAACGGATCGAAACCTCTCCCAGGATAGGCATCAGCAAAAGCGCTGATCTTCCCTGGCGGTTCATCCTGGACGGCAATCCCTACCTTTCCCGCTGAATCCCGACCGGTTCGTCAACAGCGACTTGATCCCATCTCGGGCATCAGAAATCAAAGACCCTGGATAAAAAACGTTTTTAGTTGGCTTGTAGGACTCTGTATTAGAGCCACTTAGGCAGGAGGGGTCTTGAAAATGCGCCGCATAGGCGACAAGCGCTTTGTAAAGCTTCTTTTACATTAGGGGCCCGCTTTTTTACCGAGTTGGGCCATGATCAATTATAATCCGGCCGGCCTGCCGTGGGTTCTCTTCTTCTTTCAAGGCGGACAGTATACGCGGTGATCTGGTATTCTCCGTCTTCCGGTACGGTAATGGTGATGATTCGGCCATCGATGGCGCTGATGTGAACCACCTCGCCAAATGATTCATGGAAAGACGTAAGGCGTCGGAATTGGTGATCCAGGGCAATGCCGCTGAGGTGTCCGCGCTCATCACCATTTTTCATGACCAGAATGAGCCCGTCCACGGATAGGACAAGGTCGAAGAAGCTGCCTTTCTCGTGGAACTCCAGGCGGACCCTATCTCGGTAGCTTCCTTGCAAATACTGTTTCCGGTAGGCTTGTTTCTCTTCCTCCTCGACTTCATCCTGGGCCATGGGGATGCGAACGGTCTTTTGCTTCTGACCGGTTTGGTCGAAAACACGCAACGCATTGTCTCGGGTTTCAGCGATCAGCAGGTTATCTTGGAAGGGACAGAACATCAACCGATTCGCTTGGGGCCGATAGATATACCTGACCTTGTCCAGCCATTCGGTTCTTCCGTAGGGAATTGAGAAAAACACGTTTTCGACTTCCATTTCCAGGTTCAACTTGACCACTTCCTGGACGGCCCGGCTTCCCGAGACATTCAGGGCAAAAAGTGACCTGCCCGACTCGGCACGGTACAGGCGAAGGCGAGACAGGTTGGATGGGCGGGGTATGGTCCGTTTAAATTTCCCGGTGTTCTTGTCGAAGAAATGGATTTTGGCGACCGATTCATCGACAACGATGATGTGTCCCTGGTAGACGACAATCTCTCCCACCGGATAGGTGAACATGAATTCGCCGGGCCCCTCTCCCTTCTGCCCAAAACTTCGCCGGTACTTCCCTTTGGCGTCCCAGATATGAACCTGCCGTCCTTGAACGTCAAGGGCATAGAGGTTTCCTTGTGGGTCCTGGTCCAGGTAGCGGGGCCTGCCAATCTCGACAATTGCCTCGTCTGCTTCATAGGATTGTATCGGCTCGAAGACCAGAGCATGGTTATTGGTTTGGGCGTGAAACGCAGGGCAAAGCAATAGAAAAACCAATGGGATGGTAAGGCATGAGCAAGGGGTTCGCATAAGCAGTCCTCAAGAATGGAAGTGAAAAGGCGGCCCCGTGTTGAAGACTCGGCCAGGACTTCATTTTGGATTGCTTGGGGGCAAGCAAATCGGGGGCGTG
>JAAUYB010058242.1_pt1 | contig 28972 bp, 13 predicted proteins | sample 7278071 | NCBI WGS metagenome assembly JAAUYB01 (sample SAMN14350121, study PRJNA611818) | marine sediment metagenome | isolation source: surface marine sediment (1.8m) | place: French Polynesia: Moorea | collected 2018-08 | reverse complement strand
TGCTTTTCTTCCCATTTGGCGAGGGTGTCGGCGTTTATGCGCAGGTGACGCGCCTGGTGCAATCCGAAGGCGGCTCGCCACAGGCGGTGAGCGTCGGCATCACTGTCGCATTCGGCGAACCACCGGGCCAGAACGCGTAGATCGGCCAGGCGATCGCCGCGAGTGGTGCGGCGCTCGTTGATGGCGGCAACCACGCTGATCAGGTCGGGGATGGCCTGCAGCGCGCGACCGCGTAAAACTTCTGCTTGAGATTTCTGTCCGGTTGCGGCGATAAACCAGCTACGCAAACCCTGCCAACGGCTCTCCCAGTTCCTTTGACGCTGCTCCCGTTCGGAGTCGGTGGGGTTGAGCACGTCCTTCAGCTCACGTTCCGCGGTCAGGTGCAGCAGCCGCGATATGTGCCGGTCTTCCAAGCGAAGCAACAGTCCGGTGATGCGGCTGGTGGCGACGACCAGTTCGCGAATGAAGCGGTCCAGGTAATCCAGCAGCATTTCCTTATAAGCCATGAACACGTCGATTTCGACTTCGTAGAGATCGATATGTCGCTGCAAGCCGCCCATGAACCGTTGCGCCTGGCCGGTCAGATCGGCAAAGCGTCGGCTCAATTCGCCCAGCAGGGAGGCGACGCGGGCGGCGTCCGGTTCCTTGTCGGCGGCGAGCTTTTCCAAAGCGGCCAGGTTGAGCTGGATATCTTCCAGGGCCGTGGTTTGCAGTTCACCGGGGCGCGCGAGATGTTCCTCGAACACGGCCAGGGCGGCTTCGGCGGCCTCGCCCTCGGGCGTCATCTGGTACAGGAAACGCTTGCGCATGAACTCGTCCACGGTGGCTACCTCGGCGGTATCCTGGAAGGCGCGCAGGTTGCCCCAATCCCAGAGCCGTTTCAGCAGCTCCGAAACATAGTCGCGGTCCATGGGCGCGGGCTCGTCTTCATCCCCCTGGACGGGACGTTGGAAAAACCCGGCCTCCCGGAGGCTGATCAAGACGTCATCGGGTCGCAGGTGCAGCACAAATTGCTCGCGGGCGCGGTGGAAGGCGGTCATCACGGTACGGTAGAGGGGCGCATTGACAGCGGTCACATGGGCAAAGACGGAAAGTTGAGACATGGAGTTCTCGAATTCTATTCGCGAATAAAAATTATTCTTCCGAACAAATTTTTCAATTCATCCGGCAATCACCGGATGCCGCCTTTATCTTAGCAGTCTGTCTTTGAGTAAGCGCCAAATTTCTGCTTTTGTTTTTCGAGACGGTACTTGTCAACCCAGGGGTTCGTGACAGGTCGGCCAAAAAAGCTCCCGGACTGCGCTGTATGGGAGACTTAATCCATCCCTTTGATCTTCGTTACGCCATCTGTATGGAAAAGTTCGGGCGCACCGGCCTTCGGCCTGTAGCCCGCCACGGCATCGACGACATTTGAAGGGATCAGCGGTTTTCCCGATTTTTTTTTCAGGGTTTTTAACTCTTTGAACGTACTGAATTTACCCTTTTTGTCAATGATCGATTTTGAATGGGTCCTTCCCACGCCGCCCACATTCCTTAAAGCCTTACGAACCATTTGTTCGGTTGCCGATCCCCAGTTATTCAAGTTCACCCTTTCCAAAACCGGTTTGTTATCGACCGGGATATCCGGAGGAAGTTCGTGCTTCATGCTCGCCGGCCCGCCAAGGCTTGCCCCCTCTTTCCAACTGGTCCATTGAGTGGGTTCATCCTTTTTTTCCAACTCCATTTTGACTAACTTGAACTTGAATTTCGTGATCAGGTCGGCTTCCTCCGGAATATGCTCGCGTTTTTTATGTTTACCATAAACGGCCGTGATCTCGTAGGTGATCGCCTCATTGCGTTCGAGAACAGCTTTCTTGGCCTCGCTCTCTACCTCCACTTCCATATTGGTGTTCAAGATCCGGGTAATGGGTGTCAGGTTCTCTTTGATGCCTGGACCATAAATATGATGATTCAGTAGGTGACCGCGAACATAGGTGTATTTGCGCTTGTTGACGGCCTTCCACAGTTTCGATTTCTGGGTGGGTTGGCTTCCCGAATGCCCACCTGGATCCGAACTGAGTTTTGCGGTAACCTTGCCGCCGTCCTCGCCATGAGAATCATAGTCGATCTGGCTGGGAGGTCGTTCGGCGCCTGCACCGGTCAGGGTTGCCAGAATCTTGCTCAAGGCCTCCATTTTCTTGCTGATCTGCTCGCCCACTTTTTTGGTCATGGCAACGTCTTCCTGCTTGCCGTCTTTGGTTGTTTTCTTGAGCTTGTCGATCTCTCCCGCGATTTTTTTAGCGTCGGTAAGCCGTTCCTTGTTTTCGTCCGTTTGCTCCATGTCCGTTTCGACCTGTTTCAGATAGGCTTCCAGGGTCTTGGGGGTGGACGCCACCATCAATTGCGCGCTTTTTCCCTTGCCTTTGAACTTGATGTGATGGGTCTCGCCGCCAACCTTGAAGGGCTTCTTCTGCTTCCACCATTCGAATAACTTGCCGGCCGCCTTTTTGGCCTTGCCCATCATCTTCTTGAACTTCTTGACGATGCGCTTCAGGGCTTTGTTCACGGCCTTGTTGACCTTGCGCCGTAAACCCTCGATAATCTTTTTGACGCGCCTGGCAATACCGCCCAGACCGATCAGGCGGGCCAGGAAGGAAATGATCACCGGCAGGGTCAGGGCCAGGGTCTGTTCCACCTTATTGGCGGCTTCTTCGATGTTGCCGCGAACGATGGCGCCCAGGGATCTGATGATGGATTGCACCAGGTCCAGGATCTGATTGATGCGTTCGACGAAGAACATGACCGTATTGTAGATCATCATCACCGCTTGAATGATGGCGCCCACCGGGTTGAACATGCCGGCCAGCTTGGTGACCGCCTTTTCGATGATTTGGGTGATCAGCCAGTTTTGAACCTGCTCGATGATCATGTCCTTCAGGTTGCCCAAATCCTCTTTGATTTCCTCCCACAAGCCCGCGGGCCCTTCCCGGAAGAGGGTGGTCATATAGCCCACCACCTTCTCCAATATCGCCACATTGCGCGCGCCGATCAAACGCACCACCTTGGGCCGCAGGCGGTCCCAGGTCAGTCCAAGCAGTGACAGCACAAAACCCACCACGGCTTTTACACTGAATTCGGAGGGCAGTTTGATGCCCATGGTGGCCAGGGCGCCGAACATCCATCCCAGAAGTCCGGCCTTCAGGTGTTCCCAGATGTTGTTGGAGAAGCGGGTGAAGCCTTCCTTGACCGCACGCAGGAGATTCTTGAGGAAGCCGATGGGATCTTCCAAAATCTCCTCAATCACGCTTTTGGCTTCGGTCAGCATGCTGCTCAGTCGTTCGCGGAACTGGCGAATCGCCTCGATGATCTCGCCAACCGCCTCGACGGCCGCGGTAACCAGACCCTTGTTGGCCGATTTGATTTCCTCCAGTTTCTCGTTCATCCGTTCGTGGGCTTGTTGGTAGCGGTCGGCCAGTTGAGAGGCCATTTCCTCGCGCTTGTTGTTGACATCCTCGGCCAGGGTGTTGAATTTTTCCAGGATTCCGGCGGCGGAGCGGGCCGCAAAGGCTTTCATATTGTCGTCCAGAGCGTCGATTTCGGCTTTGAGCTTCTCCTTGCCCTTTTTGATTTCGGCCTTGCACTCCGCTAAAACCCGGTCAACGATCTTGCCGATTTTGATGATTCCGATCTCCAGGGCTCTGCGGAACACGGCCTGGCCGTCTTTATAGATCTTTTCGACCTCGGGAAGCTCGTTGATATCGCCGAACTGATCGCCGATCCAGGTGAGGAAACCGTCCGCCTTGCCGTAGCGCTTTATCTTCCAAACCAACATTTTGTCGTCGATATACTTTTCGAAGACAATCAGCGCGGCCTCTTCAAGAATGGTGAACTCACGATCCACCTCCTCATCCAACGCTTCCAGCTTGCCGTTGACGATGGTTTCAGTCTCGGTGTAGATAGCGTTCAATTTCTCGGCCAGGGCCGCACGCTTTTGCTGCTCCTCGGTCATTTGGGTCTGTTGTCCGCCCGCTACGGATTGATTGGCATTGGTGCGCGCCGACATCATGGACTGCCCGAAGGGACCTTCCGAGGCTTGGGCCTGAGCCCTTTGTTGGCCCAAGAAGGCCGTTTCCTCCTGTCGGTACTGCATCGGCGCTTCCTGACTGTGCCGCGTTGCGGTCTCCCGCGCCTTTTGGGCTCTGCTGAAGCGTGGATCATTGGCCTTTTCCAGGCGTTCGGGGGTCAGGTTCTCCCGTTGGAATTCCCCTTCCATTTCCAACCGGTTTTGCTCCAGGGAGACCTCGTCATCGGAACGCGGGTTGGGGAGCGCATTCTCCGCGCCGATAGGCCCCACTTGCGGCCCCGCCGGTTGCGCCGCCAAGGGAACGGCCTCTTTTGGGTCGGCCGGTGTGGGTTCGGCGCCCGCCGCCCCGGCAATATCGCCGCCCGCCTTTGTGACCTGGCCGCTGACCGCCTCGCGCAAACCGCCCGTGAACTGCTCCGATACACCCGATTCACCGATGTCATCCATCTGTTCCGGCGTCGGCGGTTCGACCTTGTCCAAAATGCTTTTCACCAGGTCCAGAAAGCTTTTCGGTTCAACCTGACCCGCTTTCTGCTCGCCCATCACGTCTACCTGGGCGGCCGCGCCATAGGCCCCGGCCTCATTGGCGGGCGCGGGTGTGGCCGAGGTGGCGTTGCTGACGGCGGAATCGGACGCGGCCATTGCCGTCCCCGAGTTTGCCGCCGCGCCCTGCTGTTGCACGGCTTCTTTCTTCAGGTTCGCCAGCGCCTTGTTGAGACCCGCACGGTCATCGGCAGCACCGGCGCCCGCTTTTCCGCCGGCTTTTGCGGCTGCTCCCTTCCGTGTGCTCTTTTCCCCGGATTCGCCCTTGGAGACTTCCGCCTTTTCCGCTTTGATTTCAGGGGCCGTTTCTTTTGCGGCCGGTGCTTCTGAAGCGGCCGGGCCGGCTCCCGAACCCGGGGCTGTCGTGGCAGCGGGCGGGGTTGCGGCGGGGGTTTCGCTGATCCCGGGCGCACCGGCAGCAGAGGCGTCCGGCGCTTGGACTTGCCGCGTGGCGGGTGATTCGGGCGTAGGTCCCTTCTCAGGCGCCGCTTTGACCGGTTGAGGCCTTCGCACCGGGATGTTTTCGGTTGCGGCCTTTTTCGGTTTCGGAGGTTCCGGCAACCGCACGGGTGCTTTGCGGGCAACGGTTTGAACCGGCTTGGAGGCGCGCGCCAGGGCGGATTGGTCCCGACTCTCCTTGCGCGCCTTGCGGGCCGAAGAGCCCCTGCCCTTCTTTTTGGGGCGGGAACGGCGGGGAGGTTTGCTTTTCTTGACTAAAAGCATGACAGCGGTCCTGATTATACCGTGCGGCCTTCCTTGCGGAGTTCCTTACGGACGGCGGTTTCCAAGTTGTGGCGGGTAATGATGGTGGTGTTCCGGCGCAGGGCGGTGAGTGATGCGGTGCGCACCACGTTCATGATCGAGCCGCCCGACAGTTCGTGGTCCGCGGCGACGCGGTGTAAGTCGATGTCCTCGGCCAGGGACGATTTGGCGCTAAAGGCGTTTTGCCAGAGGCGCAATCGTTCCTTCATGCCGGGCATGGGGAAGTGAACGATGTTTTGGAAGCGGCGAGTAAATGCCTCGTCGATATTGGCCTTGAGGTTGGTGGTCAGTATCACCACGCCTGGAAAGGTTTCCACCCGTTGCAGCAGGTAGGCCACTTCCTGGTTGGCGTGCCGGTCATGAGCGTCGCTTACCTGGGTGCGTTTGCCGAATAAGGCCTCGGCCTCGTCGAAGAAGAGAATCCAGTCGCGGTTCTCGGCATAGGCGAACACCTTCTCCAGGTTCTTTTCGGTCTCGCCGATGTATTTGGAGACCACCATGGACAGGTCCACCCGGTAGACATCCAAGCCGGCGGCTTTCCCCAGCAGGCAGGCAGTCAGGGTTTTGCCGGTGCCCGGACCGCCGAAGAAGAGCGCCCGGTAACCGGGGGCCAGTTTCTTTCCCAGTTCCCAGTCGTCCATCAGGGTTTTGCCATGGGTCAGCCAGGTATTGATTTCGTCGACCTGTTCGTAGGTATGGTGATCCAGAACCAGATCCTCCCAGACATAATCCGTGTGCACCTGCTTCGCCGGGAAATCCGCGCCGAAGTCGGGCGGTCTGACATTGCCCGTGGTCATCAGGTCCAGAAAATCGTTGGCCAGTTGCGGCAAGGCTTCGTTCAGGCCGGAGGCGCCGGCCGGGTGTTCCAGGTTCATCAGATTGTGTTTCAGAAGATAATGATCGGGATCGAACAAGGCCTGATAGGTAAAGCGCAGGCCCAGATCTTCCCCGGCCAGCAGGAAGAGCGCGGTTTCCACCGTGGGCAGAAAGTGACCCTGATCGTTGACGACGCCGCCGAACTCGGTGAACCGTTTTTCGTAGGTGCTGTTCCGGGTAAGCAGTGGGTCCAGTAACCTCGGCCTTACGTGGGGAATAAGGCAGAGCAGCAACACCAGACGTTCGGGGGGCTCACACTGGTAATGCTGAATTAAACGGGCATAGAAGGAGTCGTTGTTCTCCAGGTCGGGGGCTTCTTCCTGGGCCGTGACCGGGTCGGGTTCTTCTTCGGCAAAGTGGTGGGCCAGTCTTTGGGTGAGTACCTTGCCGAACCAGGTGAATTCATGTTCCAGGGTTGCCGCGTTTGTATCCATAGATCACCTTCAAGCCCAATCGGTTTGTAACAGCCGGTCCATCCACGTAAAGCGGATCAAGGAGATGCCCCAGGGCAAATGATCCAACAAGAGGTCGAATGGTTTCGGTTCCACGCGCAACAGCCAATGACTGTCGTGTTCGTAAAGACGGCCCTGCCGTTGCAGAAACGTGTTGCGCAGGCCGTTGACGGACGTATTCTTCAACGCGGACCAATGCTCGATAGCCCGCGTTAACAGCGCCTCGCATGCATCGATCGTTTCGGTTCCCGGCGGATCGATTGCCGGGAGGGGCGCATGGGGGTGCAGGCCGCAGAGAACCTTGTTGAGCGGACACATCCACTCCTCCGCCGTCGGTTCGCCGGTGACCAGGGTTTGCAGCAGGTGAACGGCCCGGTTGCGCCGGGTTTCATCGATAAAGTCGCGGCCCTCCACCAGCTTCATCTCCCTGAAGAGGTTGCCGACTAAGGGATGCAACAACACCAAGCCCGCGTTGTCCAAGTCGTAGACGTTCTCGTCTTCAGCCGGTTCGAGAGTTCGGGGAGCCGATTTGTGATCCGGGGAGTCGCCGGAGGAATCCTCACGACGACGGGCCCTTGAAGCGTTTGGTTGGTGTTCGGTTTTGTGTCCCGCGGGCGACCCGGCTTTGGCGGGCTCAGCGGCACGAGTCTCGTCCCGTTCCGCTTGTGGCCCCGCTTCCTCCCGGTTTTCGGATTGCCGGAGGTTAGGGGTTGTCTCCTTGCCGCGTTCGTTCAGAGTGACAGGGTCGGGGGGTGCTCCGGAAAGCTTACCGGCCCCGCCGAACTCCCGAGCGGTCCGGCGGTCGAAACGTAAACCATGTGCTGTTTCGGTTCGAGTGAAACCCTCGGTCAGGTATGCCGTGGACAAGGTCACCGCCTCGGCCAGTTGGGCAATCAGGCGTTCCCGGAGCACCGGCAGACTTAGCACCGGTTGGGTTTGGGCCGTGCATGCCATGACGACCGACCAGAAGATCTGCCGCAAGGTTAAGGATGAAAGCGCCGGCTGTTCTTTGCGTACGGTTTCCATAAAAGCCGCCTGCCAGACGATGAGGGACTCGGTCAGACCCGCCGCCGGCCCCCGGTACAGTCGGGGCAGCAGTTCTTTCGCCAGTTGCTCGTCCTGCAAATAGGCCGTTACCCGCATTCTGACCGCCTTGTTTTCGGCCAGTTGGGTTTGCAACCAGGGCAAGTGAGACCCGGGCTGCCGCAGCCAGTCGGTTAGTTGCGCACCCAACTCGGGGCGTTCTTGGACGGGGACCCACCAGGGCAGGTTGCCGGTCAGCAGCAGAAAGCGCATGGTTTCGTCAAGGCTCCGAACCCGAAGGTTTCCACCCGTCGGCCGGCCGGATGCTTCGGGCCGGCCCAGTTCCTTTTGCAGCAGAAGCGGCATTTCTTCCTTGAAGCGGGCGAGAATGGCTTGCAGATAATCCCTGGCCGGCACCGTCCCCAGGTCCAGGGTCAAGCGGTCCAGGCATAGGGTCCTATCGGCGGGCGCTGCCGCATCCAGGGCATCCCCCAGTGCGGCGGCCAGACCGCCTTTGATCAAGCCGGTGACTTCCCGTTGAACCGCCTGCCCGTCCAGTGGGGCGCGCAGTTGCAGTTCCAGGGTTTGCTTAAGGATTAGATGACTCATTGATTCCCAGTGCCCTCTTTAAAGCGGTTGCCCAAGCGTTACATTGCGGCTTTGCCAACAGGTGCGGATGGGTGAAGCGTTCCATAAGGCGATTGTCGAGGACCGGGGACCAGTTCTTTTGGATGGTATTGATCTCGGTCCTCATGATGTTCGATATTTTGTCCCAATGCTGCTCTGGAGTGGCCAGATCCGTCAACCGATAGGTGAGCAGGACGAGCAAAGCTTCAAGCTGCGTCGAGATAAAGGTCCAAATCATTTGCTGCGCGGGGTCCTCACTGACGGCCTGATTGAGGAATATGGCGCGAACCCGTGGGACAAGTTCTTTTGTCGTTTTCTGGATACTCAGGTCTTCGCCTCCATCTAAAAACGGCAAGATGGTATCCCTGGCCTTTCCGGCGGACGCCAGGCCCGCCAACCAGTCCAGGACCTGTTCATAAAGCGTTACCAAGGCTCCGTCGGTGATCTGATTGATTTGGTCGAAGAGCCTTATCCCTCTAAGCTGTCTCATGCTCAGAGAAATGTCCAGAAACGGGTTTTTGCTGCCGATGGGGAAATCGATTTCGGTCGAGGCGGGCGGTAAAGGGATGGTTTTGGCGGGTGATTTGGTGTCGGTCGGCCCCCAAATGATGTTCAGGATGACATCGATGGCCGAAAGGGCGGGGTTGGTGACGTCGATGGTCATCTCCCGGTCGCTTCCATTCCAAAATTCGCCGCCGCCCATAGCCTGCCATCGCCAGAAGGGCGGGGTGAAATCATCGTTGAAATCGGCCTTGAGGTGAACGCGGCGGACCTTTCCAGAATCCTCCAAGGTGATTTCGTGGGTAAACGTCGGCGCCGGCGGCCCGTAGACATGAAGCTTCAACGCCGCGGAACGGCCGTGGTACCAGCGCGTAAAGGTAACGGCCTTGACCATGCCGGGAGAGACCCCCGCCTTATCCGGTTTGAAGTAGTAGGTACGCGACCGGCGTACGCCCTTGGTGACCACGGGGCCCTCCACCACGCCGCCGCTGGGCGGTTGCAGGGCGAGCCGATAGGATTTCATATCTTCAGCGGAGAACACGACTGCATCGGAATCCCCCAGGCGGATCGCCACCTCGGGGAAGTGCACAAGTTGTTCCGAGGTATGACGGCACTCTCCCTGGATGGCCGTCAGGCTGCTTACATATTCGGTCTGGTTCAGGGAGTAGCGGTGTTCGTTGACAAATCCCGATTCTTCCCGTCCATCACCCAATGCCATGACGTATTGATTCGCCCCGGTTGACTTGTTGGTGAAGACGACATTCGCCGAACGATGATTGTATTTCAGGCTGAAGGCGGAAGTGGGGTGGTGCACCGTAACCGTTACCGAGGCGGCCGTGCTGTCCGGCATGGTGTAGGTAAACTGATGATCGCCGGGATTCACCTTGCTGGGTAAGAAGCGGAAGCCGGACGTGGCGTCGCCTTTGAACGGGCCGCTCAGTTCTCCGCCGACGGGAGCCACCGTAATGAGGTAACTGCCGGGGTCTCTCTTGCAGAATTCCGTTTTGGGAAGACTGATCGAGGGCGGGTCCACCAGAGGCGTAACCACTACTTCCTGAGTTCGTTCCTTCTTGCAATGCGCGGTTTTAGCCAGGAGGGTTACGTCATACGTTGTTTTTTGGGTGATTCTGAAGACATGGTTGACAACCGGGCCCTGTAGCCGCGTCCCGTCCGGCAGAGTCCAGGTGTAAGTGGTATCGGGCCGGTTGGCGGATTCAAAGCGGACCTCGGTGGAATCGGGCAGTTGGGTTGCGGTAAACCGCGCATCGGGCGGGGCGAAGACCTGCGCCCGGAACACGGCTTGCCGGTCACCGTAGCGGTAGGTAAACAAATTGGGGCCCGTGAAAGCATCAGCCGGGGTGAAAACCCAGGTATCGGCCTTGCCGTCGCCGTTGAGGTCCTTGCGGGCAACGCCGGCGCCTTCCACACTACCGCCCTCTGGCGCCATGGTGAAGGGATACTCGCGTTCGTCATCTCCGCAGAATTGTGAACGCTCCAAGCTGAGTTTCAGCTCGGGAAGCACTACATAGGAAACCTGACGGCAGCCGTCGCCGCAACAGAGATAAGGAAGGGTAAAGTCCAGAACCACCACTTCCTCTTCACGGCCGAAGAGCCGGAGCCGCTCGTAATAATTCTTCAGCGCCGGGTTCTTGTCGATTACCGTATAAGCGCGGCGGGCAACCGCGGCATCCCTGCCGAATGCCGCATCGATTTTCTTCTGATCGACCGAGGTGAAGGGCATGTCTTCCACCAGTAAGGTCATGGTTTCGGACTGGTCGAAGGAAATATCCACCGTGAGCAGGTCGGCAAATTCTTCGAATACGTTATCGGGGGCGGAAAAAACCGTTCGTTTCATGGTCACCAGGACAAAGGTTTCGCCGGGACAAGCGCCGCTCTTGTGTTCCAAACCCGGATGATGGGCCAGGAAGGCGGCCAGGGTTTCTTTTTCATTGCGGGATCGGCCCCGGTCGCGATAGTCCTGAACAATGCGATGGATACCGCGTAGCGAGCAGGCGTCCAGCCAATTGGCCAGGCGAGTTACCAGCAGATGCTCATTCCCGGTGAGTTCCTTCTCCTTGTCGTCGATGATTTCCTGCATGGTGGCAATCAAGGTTTCGATTTTGTCGGTGACCTCATCGTTCAAGGTTTTGAGAGCCTCGTAGTCCAGCGTCAGCAGATCCTCATCCAATTTCTGAATCAGTTCCAACAACTTGCCGATCAAGGTGCTGATCAAGGTATTGGCCCGCTCACGCGGGGGAAGGGTCGGGTAGATGTTCGCGGGTACGATCGGAAAAACCATTTCCACACCGCCCAGGTTGAAACGGTTCAACTCCAGGGAAGAAAGTTTTTTGCCGTCCGGGCCCAAGATAAATCCCGGTGACGGTGAACCCAGGCTCCTCGGATCCACATTCAGCCGGGTTTTCCTGGTGGGATCCGTTCCGCCTCCCCCTCCCGTCGGGTCTTCGATTGCACCCAAATCCATCTCGTAGAGTTCGAACTTGGTGTAGTCAATGGTGTACTGAATAGGTTCATCGGCCCCATGATCGATGATGCCGCCGGGCTTGTCACTCTTTTTGCCAAGCCTGTTGAGAAAGGCCGTCAGCTCACGGTTCAGGCAGACCCATTCCTCGCGGGCAACGCGATAGTTGCTGCGCAAGTCCTCGTAGTCACAGGGCGCGTTGTGGTCATTGGGCCTCCAATCGCCCAGGCGCACCGTCACCACATCGATCGACAGGTTGTTTTTGACGATGAGGTCATTCAGTTCGCTTTCAACCAGATCGATTGACCGGTTCTTGACACCTTCGATTCTCAGAAAGCTCCGGTCATCCCAACGCATGCGCAAGGCTTCCGCCGGGGTGGGATCGGTTGCGTGATACGACGGCGGGTTGTGACGGCAGCGCAGTAGTTGGTGATGATGCCAATGGTTTTTGATGGTGTCGTAATGGAAGTAGTAGGGAACGGCGCGTTCCCCCAGGGGACCGGACAAGAGACCGCCCGGGGTGATGCGAATTTCCGGCGCGTCCGGCGTTACGTCCAGCCGGAAACCGTGTTCGATCATGGCTGCCAGCCGCAGGTAGCGCCGCCGCAATTCCGCGACTTTTTCCGTTTCACAGCACAACAACGACGAGGGAATCAGTTCCTGGCGGCACACATGCGGTTTGCAATGATCACCGGGAACCGCGCACCCCACGGGCACGTGACGAGGAAAGAGATCGGGGTTGCCGCAACAAACGGATTGGACCTCGAAAGCCAGGTCGATAAAGCTGTTGTGAGCGGAGGTCACCTGGAACATATAGTCGTAGATCACCTGAATGCCCGGATTGTCGTCTTTCATGACACGCGGCAAAAGGGTATCCCGAACGTGGCCCAAGGCTTTGTACAAGTTAGCACGGATCGTGATGGGATCGGGCAGGTCGCAGGCATGCATCAAAACGCGCCGAAACGCCTGGAGGCTTAGACCCAGATTGGTAGTGAACTCGCCGGTCCAATTGTTGCAAATATCGGCATAGCGCTGCTTTACATCCCTGAAGGTTTGCACCATGGAAGGTCGGAAGCGGGCGCGCTCGAGCGACATGGGCCGGGCCAGATACCTGCCGTTAACCACCACATCCAACTGCCCGGGCGGGACATTCCATTGCCGTGCGGTCAGGCGCTGCAAGTCGTCTTTTTCTACCAGCAGCGCCCGCCAGGTCATTTCGTTTTGCTTCCCCTGGTTGGTGCAGTGATCGCCGATACAGCTGTCCAAATCCCTTTCCAACAGTTCCAGGAATAAGACCACGCAGTAGCGCTGCTTGTCCAACAGCAGGTCCAAGGTGCGCCAGGGACGGTCATCGTCCGGCTCATCTTCCAAAAGTTCCCATAGGGCAATCTGGGCGCCGTTTTCGCGGAAAGGTTCATAGAGCGTCGGGTCCTGGTAGGGCGCGTAGAACTTGAAGACGCGTTTTCCGTCCAGATGAGCCAGGTAACCCGCGGAGGTGACGGCCGTTCCGCACCCCAGTTCGACCTGATCATCGGAAGTCGACGGCTTCAATCCGCATACAACACCCATGCCGATAAGTTTGTTGCGGGTCAGGCGATCCTGCTCCTCCAGATAGGTCACCAGGGCGTTGAGTTGTTTGTGGCTCAGCACCTGGTCGCGTTCAAAAACAGGTAAAAAACTTTGGTTGATCATGTGTTCCTCTCAGCCTGAGCCCAGGGTCATATTGTCCAAAACGACGGGGTTCTCATGGTCGCCCTCGATGCAATCCATCAAGGTAGCTTGCGGGTAGACGCTGCGCAGGTTCAGCCAGATCTCGATCAATCGGTTCTGGGTTTGCGTGCGCTGCTTGACGATTTTTTCGGGAGGCGTCCGGCCGCATTCGTTGAAGGCGAGATAGTCGGCAAGGGCCTTGCGCCAGGGCCGGTAAGCTTTCTCGAAAAGATCCATTTGTTCCTGATTGAGCCAACAAATCCGGGCAAATAGATGGGCGGGCAGGTGCATGCGAATCAAGTGTTCGATGAATGCCCGGAAGTGCATATTGCGGAAACGCACCAGCCAATACGGCAGGATCAGGCTTACCCGGAACGAATAGGGGTCCAAGCCTTTACAGTTGGTGACGGGGTGATCCGTACAAACCGGCAAGAGCGCCCCGTCGGGATGAACCGGGGCCAGCAGGTATCCTCCAACAAATAGACCCGTTTTGCAGGGGGATTGTCCCTGAAGAAAGTCTGGGTTTCAAGGAGCGCCGCGTCCCTTGCCTCCGGTGTTCCGTAGTTGCCCTTGCGAAACGCGATTTCCTGTTGGCTGTCATTGACCAGCTTGAAGAAGAATTTGTTGCCGGGTGTGATGCCTTTAACGTAATTGGCGGGATCAGCGCCGAATTCGATGACCTGGCCGATGGCTGCTTCCACCAGTTGCCGATCGACATGCCTGAGCTTCACGGTCAGAATTTTGACCCCTCGATCGCTTTTCAAATATGCGGTGAACTTGCCGTTGGTTTGTTTCTCCATGACGAAGTAATCGCGCAGGGGACCCAGTAGGGCGTGAAGGCGCTGAATCAGTCCCGGTAGATTGGGCGGCCCTATGTGAGCTTTGGCGATATCGACAGCGCCCGCGCGCCTGCCGCTGAAGGCCGGGTAGCGCGATAGAAAGCGAACCATGTCTTGAATCAGGCGCAAACCGTTACGCGTATCGCCCACGCCCACGCTGACCGCGGCGTAGTCGGCAAACGATTCACCGAAACGGGCGAGCAGATGATGCAGCATGGCGGCGCGCTGCTGCAGAAATTGTTCCTCATCCTGCATCAGGTCTTCCATGGCCAGTTCCAAATCCGGCCACCCGCCGGCCGGTCCCAGCAGATCTTCCAGACCGGGGATGTCGTTCGGCACCCGGGCAAAAACGGTTTTATCGATCATATCCAAAGAGAGGATGGTGCGCAGTTGCGACAGCTGCGCCAGGTAATTGGCCAGAACCTGCTCCATCATCAGCAGGTAGGCTTTGAGTTGTTTGGCTCGGGCCTTCCGTTCATCCGGCGCCCTGCCGGGCAAACCCTCCCGGCCGAGACCATAGTTCAGGGGGAATTCGTGTTGAATGGAATAATAGGTCTCGGTGCGGCGATCCTTTCCCACCGGTCTTGGAAAAACGCCGCCGGCAGCGGCCCGTTTGCGATTGCGGTCCTCGCTTTTCAGTTCTTCCAGGCGTTGTTTAGCCTGGACCTTGTCGGGCGCATAGGGGATGCCGTTTTTGTAAAAGAGGAAACGGGAATTCTTCCACCAGAGACGCGGCGCGGCGCCTGGGGTCAAAGGCAAGATCCACGGGCGCCCCTTGTGTATGGGTTTCCAATAATCGAGGCCCTTGGGGTCCAGGTAACTAGTCAATAGGATTCTTTTGACCGCGCGAACCCCGGGAATATCCATGGCCATGTTGAGCATGTCCGAGGTGTGCAGCTCTTTTTTCAGGTCCGTTGCCGCCAACTCGTGGTCCAGGATGAACCCGTGTTTCAACCGGGGGCCCCGGTAGATGTCTTCCATGGCGTAACCCGCGGCCCGCATCTCGTCCAGGTGATAAAACCGGACATAGGGCGAAATGAAGCGGTCGATTCGATAGGCGATTTGCGCCAGAACCTCTTCCGAGTCCGCTTCCGGGTCCAACTCCAGGTCCAAGCAAAGGCCGATGCGTTCTTCCGGAATCGGGCAGATATCCCTGAACAGTTCGCACAGGTTGCGGTTGGCGTTCAACCCCGACGCGATTCGATCGTGCACCTTGTCCGGGTCGGTAACTCCCTCTTCCAACTGGTACCAGACCTTGTAAAAACCCCGTACATCGATCACCTTACGGCCGGGAACCAGTGTCAACGCTTCTTGATCGGCATCGTAGTAAATGGGCGGACGGTTCCCGGAAACGGTTTCCAACCAGGCATTCTGAACACCCGGCTCGTCCACGATCAACTTGCGGTAATCCAGCAGGGTAATGGGGCCGCATGGCAGAATTTCCTCGGGGGGAAACTCAGAATGAGCTTCGGCCGAGCCGCCGGAGGAGAGCAGGTCGGCAATATCGTGACTGGTTCGGTACCCCAAATCGGTGAGACCGTAGCACAGGTGTTCCAAAATGGTAATGCCCGGGTCATGCTTATTGTAATCGGTCCAAACATCACTGCTGTATTGCTCGATCAGTTTCAAGCCATGGGTTCGCAGCCGGTGGAAGTCGGTGATATCGGGCAGGGGTTGTTTTTGACTCATGGGACGCCTCCCGTTGGCGTGACAATGGTGACATCGTGGTTGGGGTGAGGCACAAAGATGGAGCGGGCCGAGGTCGGCGCCAGTTCCTCGGGGTCCTGCCCGATCACGGCGCCGTCTACAAGACGAGCCCATTTAAAGGCGGTGATGTAGTCAACGTAAGGCCGCTCTTCCACAAAGTTCAGCACCGTTGAACGATGAATCTTGCCGCCGAAGCTGAGTTCGGACGCCTGGCCGAAAGCCCAGGGAGCCAGCAGGTTTTTCAGGTCCAGGTCCAATTGGAGGGCGTAAAACCCGGCGTCGAAACCCTGGTGCAGGACCACGCTGATCTCGATGCGGATTTCTTCATACAGGGGGTTGGCTACCAGTAGGTCGACGAAGGGTGAGCAAAGCGGCTTCAGATAATTGTGGACCGACTTCAACATGGCCTGATCGACCGCGGGTTGGTAGGGATAGAGGGCATTGGTCTTGTCCAGTAACGGGATGAGAATGACCAGCACCGAGCCGGGGGCCAATTCCGAGTCGAAATCGGTATGGCTGATGCACTTGGCCTTGTAGATGCCCGGAAAGCGTTCCAGGATCAGGTGTTCGAAATCCCAGATGGTGCTTGCACGTTGTTTGTGCCGCAAACGCTCACTGACGCGCCGGAACCAAACACCGCCTTCTCGCCGGTCCGGTAATAATCATGGGCTAGAATGACCTCGGCCATGGGCTCGTAGGTATATTGCCTCAACGGCCACCCCCGGTCATACCGATTTGTTTCACCGGCGGTCTCTCGCCCTTGTCCGCATCATCCCGGACGGGCACCAACCGGATTTGGTAGACCACGGAAGGTAGGTAGGAGGTGCCGAGCGTCCCCCACAACAGGTTGAGCTGTTCGAAATCCATGGACATCATGTCCGCCGACAATCGTTCAACCGGTTCGGTTAGCGACGGGGTATTGCTCGCATCGAAGGCGCCCTTCATTTGGAAGAAGGCCACAACCAACGAGATCAGTTTCAGGGATTCGCTGTAATTCGCACAGTTCGCCGAGAACATCAGGTACAGAATCAACTTGATATCGGGCGGGCGATGGGCGATTGCACCGGAGGGCATGACACGAGTCGCCGGCGGTGCATTCTTCAGTAGCCGCTCCTCTTGCATATGGACCAGGGTCATGGCCAATAAATTCCGGTTGAAACTCAAACCCCCGCCGCCGCCGTCCACCAGGGGACCGAGATGAATCTTCTGCTCGGAGGGGGCTAGATCCAGTTTGACACGGAGATAAGTTTCAAGCTCTTGCTTGATACTGTGCAGGGCAATTTCAATCATAATAAGATTGGCCTTCATCAAAGACAATTATTCGTGAAGCTGCATGTCTTGAAGGTGAAAGTAGGCCCCAATTTATCTCATTAAATTTTCACCATACCTCTTCTTCTAACCCTTACATGCGGAAAATAAAGTGCAAAAAGCTCAACTACTTTTTTAAATTTCACAAGTCCTTGAAAGAAGCACCTTATTCTCAGCCCTCGGGGAGGCACGGCCGGCACAGGATTTTTACCGGGCATAAGTATGGTGTTGCGTTTTTGACGACCGCAAAGACTGTGAGGTCTATCTTGTGCAATTACAGCCTCCGGTCGAAAGCCCGCGCTCAGCGCTGCACCACGAGCACAGCGAATGGTACAGCGCCTTTTTCTGTGGCATCCTTTAGACACTCACGGCTTTTTCTGCCTTTTGGGGTTGCTCTCCGTGTGTCGGGAATTTCCATCTGAAGTCGCAGTGCGCAGAGCCGTCGGCGATAGTCTGTGAACGAACCAGGTCGACGCCAAATGCGCGAGCCGCACAATGGTCCAGGTTACACGCCGCATGCGGGGTGAGCTCGGGAACGCCTTGGTCCTTGAAGTAGTTGGCGAGCGGACAAAGGGTAACGTCGAACGCCACGCCCGTCTCAGACGGTAAATGCCGGTGACGGAACGGAGAGGAGAAGAAGTGTCGGGTCATCATGCCCAGTAACCATTTGACCCTGGTTTCTCGTTTAGCGCTGCGGACCCGTGAAAGTTTGAACCAGGCAGTCGACACGGGTTGATAAACGTCCGACATGACCGCTCCGACAAGCGCGGCGGCGTCGGCCCGGCTCATACCGTGTTCCTGCAAGGCTCGGTAGAGTGCGCAACTCCACTCAAAATACCGCATCATGAAGTTGACCGAGGCGCTATGGCGGGGGCGTTTGGGCGCCAACCGAGATTGCCAGGTGCGCGTTGAGCGCCAGACTTGCACTGACTTGTCCGGAACAAGCGCCTGTAATCGCCGACCGGCAGCGCGACGAAAAGCGGTGTTCGGTGCGCAGAAAAGAAGAAATCCCATGTTCATTTCCATCTCCTATGCGGGGGCGACACCCTCTCATCGATCTTGATATTTGGTTTCGCTTCCGGTTCAAGCGAGGCTTGCATCTTTGACCCGGTCAGTCGAGCCAGGGATGTGCCCCGGATTTGATGGTTGTCTTCACGATCATGGGTTCCTCCTTTCGCGAAGGAGTCGATTGTGAGACCTGACGCCCCGACCGGGAGTACCTCTTCATGACCATCGCATCCTCCTCGACCCTAGGGCGGACGCTCCCCCGTGATCGATCGGTTTATTTGGGGGTAGCGGCACCTATGATCGATTTCAAGGGCATTTGTTGCGAGTAGGCCCGGCACCGGGCATGGGCCTTATTCGGGACCTGTCTTTTTGGGGTAAATGCTTGGGGGAGGCGACTTGGCTCCAAAAACGGTAACGGACGGGCCGGTATGGCTCTTCGTAATTTCTTGAAAGCCACTGACGCAAGCTCGTTACTCATTCTATCACAAGAAGGATCGGCCGACCGTTTGTATCTTGTGGGAACCGGTCCTGAAGTGTCCCAACATCAGGTCGGTTTCACTATCCGGAAAAACCAAGGGTTGGGATGCTCTCTTGTCTGATGGGGTCTGATGGGGCCGGGGATGAGGTCGTGAGGGGGATTGCCGCAACTCCCGGCGCCGATGTCGCACCGAAAGGCAGGTTCCCTTCCCGGGAAGATAAGCGGAAGGCTCGCGGAATACGGTTCCCTCCCCGGGGTCCGGCATTGTTGTTTTCAAAAACACAACACTTGTCCCGGGAATCAGCCCGGCCGGGTCCAAAAAAGCGGTTTTCGGGATAGAATGAAGACCCCCCGATTCGGAGAAGGGGCCTCCAATCCCGAGAACAGTCCGATTCGACGAAAGATTTGACAACTTCAGCCCGGTTTTGAGGATTCCGAACACCGCCGGCTTTGCCCTTCATCGTAAAATACAACCCGAGCTGACGTTTGATTGGGCCGTTTTCCAGAGAAAAGAGCCGCATCGACATCGTCAAGGGCGATCATTCCCGGGAACAGGACCACCCATAGAGGTTGCAACCGGTATCACTCTCGGGAACGGAACCGCCTTTGCGATCGCCAGGTGGTTCCATTCCCGGGCGATGGACTTCTCAAGTAGTATCGAAAAGGCCTTTTTTCGGAAAAAGTTGATGGCTTTTGGCCGGTCGGCCCATTTCACGCCCAAAAAGGATGTATTTAAGTGGATACTACGAAATGATGCGCCCGATCGCCGGGAGGTGAAAGCTTCCCCGGCCGGTCATGAGCCGGGGCTAAATGGACTGGAGGCGTTTTCAGGGAAAAGTTCTTTAAGTGCGATAGCCCTGTGCTCTCTTGGGGCACTTCGAAGCTGGACTCGCCGTTATCCGGAACATTGCCGGAGGTCAGCATCGCGGTGCCGGCGTTGCGGTTGAACGTGGTTAGGGCGTCTTCAACTTCCATGCTGACGAACACACGGGCGCCGTCGGGGGTGATGGACTGACGGTTGTGATCGGGAAGCAGAGCCTGAAGGCGGCGCCGAGCCCCTTACCTTCGCTCTCCGCGCTGATGGTCCCCCCCATTTCGTTAACGGCGTTGGCGGAAGCGTGCAGACCGAAACCGTGGCCTTCCTGCTTGGTAGTGAATCCGTATTGGTAAATGCGCGGCATGTCCGCATGGGTGATGCCGATGCCGTTGTCGCGGACCTCGAAAAAGACAGCGTCGTCCTGGACCCCGATCGAGATCAGTATGTGCCGCTCGTCCGGGGGCAGGTGCACCACGGCTTCCTTGGCATTTTCAAGCAGGTTGATGATCACGTGCAGCAGTTTGTTCTTGTGGAGCAAGATTTCGGGCGCCGGTGCGAAGCGGGTTTCGATCTTGACCTGGTGACGCTCGAGGGTGCCGGCCAGGATGCCGAGCACGTCTTCGACAATCCCTTGCAGGGACAGCATCTCCGCTTGAAGGCCGCCCGCGGCAAGGCGCTGCTGCTCCATGATCACCTGGCGGATGGAGTTGATCTTCTCGGTCAGTCGTTGGGCGTTGCGGATCAACAGTTCCTTCTCCGCTGCCGCGTGCGGGTCCAAACGCAGGTAATAGCGCAGCAGGTCCATGCCTTTGGGGTCGTCGCGGAAGAAGGTGACGGGGTCGTGGATGTGATCGCTCAGCAAGAGGTTGGCGTTCCGGATGCCTTGCAGTGTTCGCGACGAACTCGCCGTGGATTCGATCAACTGGGCCGAGGTAATCACGCTGTTGAGCAGGTTGCCCACGTTGTGGAGCACGCTGGTGGCGATCTGGGCCATGCCCGCCTGATGCGCCTTGTCGACCAGGTCCCGTTGCGTCTTCTCGAGTTCGGCAGTGCGGTCCCGGACGCGTTCTTCGAGTTCCTCATTGAGCCGCCGGACCTGGCGCTCGGCCGTGCGCGTCTCGCTGAAGAGGCGCGCGTTCTCGAGCGAGATGGCGGCCTGGGAGACCAGCAGGTCCAGCAGCGCGATACGGTCCTCTTTGAAGGCGTCGGTGATCAGGTTGTTCTCCAGGTAGAGCGCGCCGAAGACCTGGTCCTTGGTGCGAATGGGCATGCAAAGCACCGATTTGGGTTGGTGTTGCGCCACATAGGTATCGTCGCAGAAAAGTCCGGTACGGGCGGCATCCTCGAGCACCAGGTGCCTGCCCGTGCGAAACACGTAGCGGACCATACCGCTTGCGGCCGCCTGCCGTACGGGGTCGGGTACCGTGGTCATGATTTCGGCTCGATCGCCTTCCACATGCGCTTCGACGCGGCACGGGCCCTCCTCACCGGCGATCAGCAGAGCGCCGCTCTGAGCACCCGCGCATTCGATGATGATGCCCATCATCTTGGCGATCAGGCTCTCGTAATCGATCTCACTCGAAATGGCCCGCGAGGACTTGATCACCGTGCTGAGATCCAGTGATTGTGTCGTGGTCCCTTCGCCGTGGGTGGTGGTCGTCAGCGTGCTCCGGATGGTTCGCGTTGTCTGCACGGCGGGCTCGGGCGAGGCCGTTCGCATTGCCTCCTGATTTTGCGGGCTCGGCGACGATCCGGTTGCAAGCTGTTTCCGCAAAGCCTGCACTCGGGTCTTGGCGCCCCAGCGATGGTAAGCCTCGAGCGCCGCGCTGAGGTACGTCCTAGCCGGCCGGTGCCGCCCCCGTTGTGTCTGGAAGCGCACCGCCAGTTCGTTGGCCAGGGCCTCCTCGCGGGTGTAACCGTCCCGGCCGGCCGCGTCCGCCGCTTCCCCGTAGAGATAGTTCGCCTTCTCGGCACGCCCCTCGAGCCGGGCCTTCTCGGCCTTCATCAGCAGCCGGCGGTGCTCGAAATTGACCGGGCAATGGGCCGCCCAGGCACGCATCCGCTTCAGGTCGCGGCGCATCTGGTCGCGGGCCCGTTTTCGCTCAACCCCTTTCAGGTCGGAAAAACGGGCGGCCTGGATCAGGAAGGAAAAAAAACAGATCTCGGCCACAAACGGTGTGCCCAAGAAGGCCGAGGCCAATCCCCGAGTTTCATCCACATGAACGGCGGCCTCCCCGTAGGCTTCGTCCATAAAGGCGAGGATGGCCTTGATGGTGTGGTAGGTGGCCAGACCGGGGGCAAAGCGAGCTGTCACGGCCCGTTCCAAAATCGCATTCTCGTCGATCTGCTCATCGCTCAGGCTGGTCGGGCTCTCGGTCCGGCCGAGCAGGGCGCGGCGGTACTGGACGAGCACAATGGCCATATCCTCGAGTTCCCGCGATCCCAGCTTGTCCAGAATCGTCTGATAGCGGGCATATTCCTCGACCCCTCCGGCCAAGCTCAGGGTCGGGTCCCAGTGCACCGACTGGGCACAGCCCGAGCCGGCATAGAAGAAGTCGCCGAATTGGAGGCCGGTCTCGACAGCCTTGTCCAAATAGAGTCTTATCTCCTTCCAGTGGCGGTTCCAGGGAATAATCGTCATGCCGTAACCGACGTAGAGCCGTGTCTGGAGATAGGAGGTGGGATAACGGGCGATTAATTTGAGCGCCAGGTTGCCGAAATCGTTACCTGCCCGCAGACAGCCGAGCCGCGCGCTGAGGGGCAAACCGAAGGTGAAATAGGCAAACGCCGACTCGGGGCAATTGCCGTGCTCGATTGCCAGGCGGACGCGCACCAGGCTCGTGAGCAACCAGTGCTTTCCCATTCCGCTCAAAAAATACGCGGTCGAGACGTGGGTCAGCAGGCGCATCGCCATCACGATGCGGGGATCGTCGACCTCGGGCAGGCTCAGCAGCTTCTCGGGTTTGCGAAAGCGGAGGCGCGCGAGGACCTTGGCAATGGCCTCGAGCAGCGCCGGCAGCTTCGGCTCGCCGAGGCGAATACCCAACAGGCGCAGCGCTTGTTTGCCGAGGCGGATGGCCTCGTCATTGCGCCCCCCCACGGTGTGCCAGCCCATTTGCATGGCATGGATACGGGTCTTGGCCAGGTTACCGGGTGCGTGCGCCACCGAGATCTCGGCCGCGGCCTCCGCCTCCTCGCGCGCACCGATGAAGAAACAGGCTTCCGCGTAATGGCGGTACAGAGCAAAAGCCGTCTCGTGAGGCCCGTCAGCGGCCCAGGGGTTTTCTCCCAGACAGGCGAGCCCCGCGGCCAGATACGTATGGGCAGATTGATAGGCGATCGCGGCCTTGGCCCGAATGCCGACCTCCAGGTTCAGTTGGGCCAGGCGATCCAATTCGGCGCGCGTCTTGAGCAGAGCGCGGCCCTTGTTGAGGTGGTCCGCGATATCGCCCAGGCGTTCGCCCCGCTCCTCCTCGTCGACCGCTGCCTCGATGGCTCGGCCGACCCGGAGGTGCGCGGCCGGTTTGTCCTCATCGGGAATGAGCGCGTATGCCGCCTGTTGGACGCGGTCGTGACGAAAGCGGTAGTGCACCCCCAAATCGGAGACCTCACCCTTGTCTTCGTTCTGTAGCGTCACCAGCCGGTAGGTCTCCGCAAGCGGCAGGATCACCTCGTTCCGGAGCGCCGGCCACAGATGGCGGGCGATCCGAGGCGGCGGTTGGTTCAGCACGCGCGACAGTTCGCCCAAGCTGAAGCGATTGCCGAAACAGGCCGCCTGGCTCAGAGCATCTCGTGTTTCGGCGGGGAGTCGGCGCAAGCTCTCGATCGTATATATAACCACATTATCGGAAACCGCCACCTCCCGAATCTGTTGGAGGTCCCAATCCCAACGGCCCGCACCCGGCAGAAACCGCAACAGGCCCCGGCGATGGAGGTCGTTCAACAGCTCGCCGGTGAAAAAGGGATTGCTGCTGGTCTTGTCGCGCAACACTTCGGCAAGGGGCGCCCCCGTTTCCTCCGGGCAGCGCAACGTGTCGGCAACCAGCGATCTCAGATCTTGCTCGGCCAAAGGCTCCAGGTGAACGGTACGCTGCTCGACCTCTGTTTTCCGCAGGCGGTTCAGTGTCAGCGACAGTAGGTGATCGCCCTCGACCTCGTTGTCCCGGAAGGCGCCGATCAGGAGAAAGTGATCGATCTGCTTGTCGGACAGCAACAGTTCAATCAGGCGTAGCGAAGGTGGATCGGCCCACTGCAGATCGTCCAGAAAAAGAGCCACCGGGTGCGCGGGACCGGCACAAACCCTCAGGAAATCGGAGAACACCAGCTTGAAGCGGTTCTCGGCGAGGTCGGGTGAGAGTTCCGGTACGGCCGGCGGGCTGCCGACCAGAAACTCCAGGTCGGGAACCAGGTCGAAGATCACACGAGCGTTGTCCCCCAATGCTTCGCGCAAGGCTGTTCGCCAGGCCTGAATCGACGCCTCACTCTCGCCCAGCACCTGGGCGATCAACGCTCGGAAGGCCGTGCTGATTGCGCTGTAGGCCTGGTTGCGCCCCAGTTGATCGAATTTTCCGGCGATGAAATAGCCGCGACGGCTTGTGACCGGCTTGCGAATTTCGTTGACCAGCGAGGACTTGCCCACGCCGGCATGGCCGATAACCAACAGCAGTTCCACACCGCCCTCACTGACCCGGTCGAAGCAACGCAACAGCATTTCGATCTCCCGTTCCCGGCCGTAGAGCTTCTGTGGGATCTGAAACTTGTCGGACACATCGCGCAAAGCCGGCGGGAATGGCGCAATCTCGCCCGTTTCCTCCCAGGCGAGGAGGCAGCGCTCCAGATCGGCCTGTAGACCGCGTGCGCTCTGGTAACGCGCCTCCGCGTTCTTGGCCAACAGCCGCAGCACGATCTCGCACAGTACCGTCGGAACGGACGGGTTGAGATCGGCCGGCGACGGCGGCCGACGGGCAATGTGGCAATGAATCAGTTCCAGGGGATCGGTCGCGTCGAAAGGGCGGCTGCCCGTCAGCAGCTCGAACAGGGTGATGCCCAGGGAATACAGATCGGTGCGGTAGTCCATCGCCCGGTTCATACGGCCCGTCTGCTCGGGGGAGATATAGGCCAACGACCCTTCCAGGACGGCCGGGTTGCCCCCCGTCTGCATCTCGCGGCTCAGTTGGGAGGAGATGCCGAAGTCGATGATCTTGGCCTGCCGGGTCTCCGGATTGATCACGATGTTGGCCGGTTTGATGTCCTTGTGCACGATGTGGCGGCGGTGGATCGCCTCCAACCCGCCGGCCAGTTGGATCGCCAGTTCCAGAAACGGCTTCACGGCAAAGCCCGATTCGGGGATCAAGTGGGTCAGCGCGACCGCACCGAAGTCCTCCACCACCAGGACCGGCCCCACCTCGTAGTATTCCAAGGCGTGATAATCAATCACGTGATCGTCGTGAAATGCGGTGCCCAGCGCGTGCTCGCGTCGGTACTGCTCCAGGGTGTGATCTTCCTTGCGGTCGAGGGGGCTCATCTTCGACAGCTTGAGCACGACGCTTAACCCGTCCTCTAAACGGTCACACCGATAGACGAGCGACTTCTCGCTCTCATGGAGCTTTTCAGAGCATCGGTAACCGGGCAAATGAATCATTCTGACGTTCGACCCCATCCGCTCGGGCAGGCTCCGAAAGGCCGATGGTCGTGCTTCCGGAAAGGACTACCCGAATTAATACCGGCAATTTTTCGACAGATGAGAGGATTTGCCGGTCACAGCAAGCTTCTCCACAGTGAATCGACATTCGAGAGATGTTTCTGAATACGTTCTCAGCAATTTTTCGCGGTGAGCTTACTCTTGGTTTTTCCGAGACAGGACGAAATGATGAAAATGATCTCAAGAGGATCGCAGTCTCGGGATAGTTTTGCGCCGATGTCTCAGGACAGGCGCGCCTCCAGGAAAATGGATTCCGGGAAGGGGTTATTGTTGTAGCTGGCGATCTCTACGAAACCCATCTCGCGGTATAGCTTCAAGGCTGCCTCCATTGTCGGCAGCGAGTCCAGTCTCATGCTCCTATAACCCTTTTGCCGGGCCTGATCCATGATTTCCCGACACAAGGTTCGGCCCCGGCCCTTGCCTCGGTGGTCGGGGTAGACATAGAAGCGCTTCATTTCACAGATGCCCGGTTCCAGGATGCGCCAACCAACGCCGCCGGCAAGGTCGCCCTCGGCATCTTCCATAACGAGGAAACCGGCTTCTCCTTGTTCTACCTGGCCGGGGAGTTCCGCTAATTCGGCATCCAGATCCATATAGACCATGTGCGGGCCCAGCCAGGCCACGTAATCGCGGATGATGCGTTCGGCCTGCTGGAAATCTGTCCTGGTCCGGCAATGTCTGATTCGATACATCATCTCCTCCATCGGGCCGTTCCCGGACATTATGTCATTTCGAAGCCCATAAAAAGAAGAATTGTCAGCCGCTGAGCCGGGGAGAAACGGGATTCCCCGTCCGGCGCCCATTGCGTTATCCAGGTACAACCGCGGCCTGGCCGAGATCAATGGAGGCGGACCTGATTGGCGCCAATCTCCAGGAAGTGGAAATAGGGTCAGCTAATTTCAAGCGGGCCGATTTGGAAGAGACCAATCTCCAGGATGCGTACCTATGGGAAGAAGAACATGAGCGAGCAATCCTCGCGGATCCGATCTTGATTGATCCCTAAACTGGACAAGCCGGAACAGTTTCGTACAGGTCATACCAAAAAATAGGCTTCAAAGGTTTCAAAGCCCACATGGATTGTACACGGATGGACGCAGATCAGGGATACGGTATTTATCTTGTTCGGAGTCGCGGTAGGACCGCCGGTTACCCGGCGGCCCCCGCACAGATCCCAGCGAGCCCTATTTAGGCACTGGGCTCCTCGGATACACTCGCCTTCCGCTATCAGCGCTGGATCCCATGAAGCTTTCTCTGAAGGACTCTCTTTTCAGTGATTCTCGGGTTGATGAGGCGGCCACGTACACGCCTGGTGAATTCAGGCCAGGTCATGCTCTTCTTCTGGCTTCTTCGATTGTGAGCCATGTCCGATGTGTTTCAATCCTCTATGGAGCGGGAACCGGCCGTGATGCGATAATCTACCCCGAAGGGCGTTGCGTACCACAAGCCCCAGGTTGGCCAGGATGACACCGTCATCGCGGCCTACCTGGGGTAACAGGACCATGTCCAACCCAACCCCGAAGGCGGTTGTGTACGTGATTGCCATGGGGTAAATCGAGGGCGTTATTTCAATTCCAAAAATATCGTTCTTTGCCGCAGTGTACACAACTCCCAATTCTCAGATGATGGCGCCCGCGCATCTTCCCGCGTCAAAGCTGCCCCTAACCGGGCTTCAAATCTCGAATTCCAAGATCGGTATTTCTCAGGGAAGTTCTTGAACGATGAGACTCTTTGTTAATTCTATGCTGAAATCCTTCTGCCAGCAGGGGCGCCTCGAATTTTGTAAATGATAACATCCCCGCTCAGGAAAACAGCTCGCCGCCTCACTCGTGTATGATGAACCAAACCCATCAGAACCGAGATGACCCATGGACGTACGCCCCATTCTTGAGCAAATGAAAGTACCCGAGTTGCGAAAGCTCGCCCGCGATCTGGAAGTTGTCGGCCGATCCCAGGGCCTGGAATCTTACCTACTCTCAAGGTATTGCGCAACAGCACAAAGGACCTGCCGCATAAAGGTAGTTGTCGGGTCATCCTTAAGGAAAGCGTAGGGTGCCTCGACGGCTATTAGGGTGAATCCCGCTTTTTTTAGGTCTTGATATCCTAATTCTTGAACGATGGGGTCATTTGCGAATCTACCGACTGACTCAAAGATAATTGTCCGCACGCCGTTCGCCTTGCAATCCGCAAGTAACATGGTAAAACCCGGCCGTGTGGAAATCGGAACATTTCCTTTTACAGCAGTGTCATAATACTCGTCGACAACCAGAAGGCCGTTTGTACCCGCGTACCCCTCAGTAGCAGCACGTTGCCTTTCAAAACTACCGTTATTGGCAGCCGAGGAAGTGCGGTAGTAGGCAACTGCTTTTTGTTTCCTACCATTCGCCACCCTCCGCACCATCGGCAAGGTTATACTCGGGGAGTCATAATTCCCTCTCCCCGAATAACAATCGACCCATTTAGGCAGGGTTATCCCCACCTCGCCACAATTGGTGCAAGTCAGCTTCTTAGCCGGCTTGGGTAAGATCCGCTGATTCCCATCATTATCCGAAAGAGTGGAGCGGCACCTTGGACAAGCGGCGTTTACGGAAATGATCGATACGTCTCTCGCTTTCATGTTCTCTCCCTTTGGTTCATTGGCCGGGTATGGGTCCGGCCGGTTGGTCACCCCCCCAGGCTTTAGTAAGTATGCAATAGAACGGGGAGCAGTCGAAGACCCACCAAAGGAACAAGACCCCGAATGACCTGACCATCTCACCAGGTCGCGGCACCATGGTTACCTCTGCGCACCATCCCTTCGCCCCCAGACGTGGGTTCTTAGGTGCCCCTTTTCTTGACTTGTGCGCGATGTACTTGAAGAGCGCCGGGAATGGCAAACTCCTGCGGCTTTTGTTGCTATCCTACCACGGTATCGGCAACCGCCATGCCGGCCCTATTGCTGCACCTTCTCTCCCCGGTTTTTTTTCCATTTTTTATAGTACTTGAGCATGAATTTTTTTACTCCGTCCGGGTTGATGAGAACGGGGCTGTTCAGGTTGATCACATGCTCGAGGAAGTCCGTTTCATCCACGTCGGGATCCAGCTTGTTCAGAATGGTGGTCACCGCCTCTCTGACAAAGACTCGTTCTTCTTCGGCATCTTTGACGGCTGTCACCTGAACCCGGCCCAACAGGTCCGCGACCTTGTAGAAGCGACCATTGATTGCGGGTAATTCGGCAATGCCCCTCTTCTCCGATTGCAACAACATACTGTAGGAAAAGGCATGTCGCGGGTTGGGATCGTCGGGAAGCTGGACCTTTTCCTGAATCTCCAACCGGGCAAAGGTCGCGGCGATGCTCTTCAGAATAAAGCGGATCACCATCAGGTAGTCCCGCCGACGCGGGCCGGCGACCATGATGGTGATACGCCTGTCGTCCGGATGAGCCTGGACGACCGCGCGACTCCCGGTATCGGGGTCCTGCAAGATCACGCCGTTACGCCAGGCACGCGCGATGTCTTTATGGAGGCGCACCATGAACCGCGGCATGACCGACGGCGGCAGGAACGTGTAATCCAACTGGAAGGTCAGAACATCACCTTCAAGCTCGAAATCATCGGGCGAATTCTTTGTCAACAGGTTAGGCACCAGCACCGCATGCTCGCCTTCCACCGGGTAGCATAGTTCGAACTTGGACATAAGTTCTACCAGAAAACCATGGGTCTCCGATGGAAAATGGAGAGGCATCTCCTCGGTAGGCGCCAACACCTCCTCAAGCAGGTCTAAATCCAGGCGGCCGTGTCTGTCGACAACTATTTTGGCGTTAATGATTTTGTACACACCGTTGGTTGCCCAGTGGGGATTCAATACCTGAGTGTCTCGAAGGTGGAAATCGGCAAAGGACAGCATCACCCCCAGGTCATGTAAGTAGCTCAGCAACAGGCGCTGATGGTCAGGCCGTGTTACGCCGTATTGCTTACAGATGCTGAGGTATTGAGCCTGGGATCGATAAATGATGGAGAGAAGAGCACGATATTTGACGGATGGAATCCATGTCTGGGTTACCTTGATGACCTGGGCGTTGGAACCTAGCTTACCGGGTTG